>ERZ808035.139-NODE-139-length-88726-cov-6.105224_pt1 | contig 88726 bp, 87 predicted proteins | sample MGYA00380189_ERZ808035 | MGnify/ENA primary metagenome ERZ808035 (study PRJEB31490, sample SAMN06133407) | mouse gut metagenome | isolation source: M5_1 | host: mice | place: China: Chengdu | collected 2015-05 ... | reverse complement strand
AAAATTTTTTCTAACTTTTTTACCCCTTCTGTCTGAAACTGTTGTATACTGTTGATCATGGAAGCACCTCTTTCTTTGGATTTTTTCTCGTCAATCAAATCCTACCACAGAAAAAGGTGCTTTCCTATTTCTTCTATTCTTTTTTCCTACAAAAACTTTACCCTAACTCCTTCATCCTGGCGCCCTTGCCAAATAGCTTTCCGGCCGGCATATTATGCCCTAACTTTTTATTGCCAAGAAACTATTCTTATTGTACAATTTTTATATATTTTAGTTCTTATATTGTCAAGAATATTTTAAATTTTTTAACATTTCCTAAGGAGAAAAAAATGGATCAATCATTATTAAAAGAAAATTTACAATCTATCATTATACAAAGTATCTCTCTGGCCCCTCAAACAACATATAATAGTTTGAATGTTTATCGGGACCATTTCGGCGCCGACGATTTCTTTCATAAGGCAGCCTTAACTTTCAGCCAGCAAGGCCCCTTGGTTTCCCTCTTATGTTTAAACTGTGCCGACAGCGATATCGACGAATTTCTTTCACGCCAGTTATATACTAATCTAGAGATCGTCAGAACTACGCCTGATGATTCCTTTGCAGATATTATTGATTACATTTCATCGACAAGCAGTAAATATCTCTGTTTCTGCGAGCCGAACCACCGTTATGATTCTGCCAAAATTTTTGATATGGTTTACTCTTTTGAGTCATTGCCCTCTGCCGACATGCTGATTTCTGCACGATATTACAGTGATAAAGCAGGGAATATAATTGCCCCTTCCGAACTGCCATATTCGAAAGAGCAGCCGGATATTCTTATTGACGGAACTCTCTTATTGCAGCATTCCATTAATGAACACAGAAACTTATTTGGTAATTTATCTACGCTTATGTGTACTACCTCGTACTCCAAGAATCTCTCATTTGATTTGCCTGGTACACAGTTTAATGCCATTAACTCGCTTGCTTTTCTTTTTCATATGCTTGTCGGTGCAAAAATCCATATTATGCCCACTCCCCTTGCACTTACATTGCTTCAGCCATATACGGACGATGCACCAATGCTAAAAGCCTATCGGGAATTTGCAGACTCCTTTGCGGCTAAGAATTCCATTTCTATTTCCCCCTTCTGGAAATCAGACTCCTCTTTCCAGCCGCAGCAGATTTTTCCTGAAATCACTTTCTTTTATACAGATATGGGCGAATATTATAATTTGGAACCGATCGCAGCAGAAGCTGCCCGCCGGGGATACCAAACCGTATTTGCCCAGGACATAAAGCAAAAAGCGGAAATCGGTATTTACTGCCAGCATCAATGCTATCCTGAAAATTCCAAGTTCTCCGTCATATTGCTGCACGATATGGCGCAAGGCCATAACCGTTGGCCCAATATATGGTATGTAGAACGATGGAACAAATTTGACTTGGGAATTGTACCGGGCCAATTATGGAACTCTCTTTGGACACAATGCGCCTGCCAATACTATGCCAATCCCAGGCATGGAGTTTATGAATTGGGATATCCCAAAAGCGACTTGGTGGATTCTCCTTCCCTGGAAAAACACGCGCGGGAACTGCGCGCGCAGTTTAACTTCAAATATAATTTCTCTATACTTTATGCTCCCTCCTGGGAGAATGACGGGAAAGAAGACGACTTTGTCTGCGCCCTCTCCTCATTGCCTGTAAATTTGCTTATCAAACAAGCTCATTGGCCGGCCGGTTATGAACATATTATTCATAATATCGAACAAATGCGTGCTATGCATGAAAATAAATATGATAATGTATATTATGTGGAACCGACAGAAAGCATCTTAACTGCATTAAAACTGTGCGATATGGTCGTATCCGACGAATCCAGCGTTATGGTGGAGGCCCTGATGTTCCATAAACCAAGCATCGCCGTCATCGACTGGCTCATCCCAGATACCACTCCTGCCCGCCATGCTATTGTTCCGATGGATTGCGTAGTGAAATGTAAAAAAGTGCAGCTGCGGGAGTATACAGAAAAAATGTTTTCCAATCCATCCTACTATCATTCCATATTAGAAAAAGGCTCCCAATTTTTCTCTAACCAAGGGTCTGTCTGCAAGGATATTATGGATGCCATCGAATATTATACAGAAGCGGCAAACAATTCAAACAAAAAAACAGATTGCAGATTTTCAAGCAAAAAAGTCACTCAAAAATATGCAACCTGTTCTCTATGGAATTGACCGGTAAGATTATACTTCATCAATCAATGTAATAATATCACCGATGGGCATCAGCCTGTCTTCCACTTCTTTTGCCCTATGGTACTTTAAAATAGTTTCAGCCGTTTCCTGCATTGCAGGAAACGCGCTTCTCGTAAGCTGGTTCGCATATATGACAATATTTACACCGTGGGACTGCAGTTCATCCTCTGTTACGGAATGATACGATGTAGGCACTGCCACTAACGGAGTTTTTCCATCCGCCATGCGGAATCTGTCGCAGAATTCAAACACTTCATCCGGTTCTTTCTTCCTGCTATGGATCATAATGCCGTCCGCACCGGCATCTACATATGCTTTTGCGCGTTCCAAGGCATCTTCAATCCCTTTTTCCAAAATCAAACTCTCTATTCTTGCAATAATCATGAAGTCTTCCGTACGCTGCGCCCTTTTCCCCGCGCTTATTTTTTCACAAAATCTTTCTATGCTGTCCTGCGTCTGCTCCACATCCGTTCCAAACAAAGAATTCTTCTTCAATCCTGTTTTGTCCTCAATAATCACGGCAGAGACTCCCATACGCTCCAATGTCCTCACATTATACACGAAATGCTCTACCAACCCTCCAGTATCCCCGTCAAGAATAATAGGTTTTGTCGTTACTTCTAATATATCGTCCACCGTTCTTAACCTGGACGACATATCGACCAACTCTATATCCGGTTTTCCTTTTGCCGTTGAATCGCAAAGGCTGGACAACCACATAGCGTCAAATTGGTCAATCTCGCCATGATTGGCTACAAGCGTCTTTTCAGCAATCAATCCGGTCAGCCCGCTATGCACTTCAAGGGTTTTTACGATCGGGCAAAGCTCCAGCAAAAGCCGGAGGCGCTTCCTCCTATATTCCGGCATGGCCGTCTTTTCCTTCATCACTGCGTCAATGTTCCTGACTTTCTCATTATAAGTATACGGAATTTCGATCAACTGGCCGCCCCACCCTCGCAGGCTGGCAATGACGTTTTCCCGGATCGTCTGCAGCGGCCCTTCGATCCAGTTGTCGCCATGGATCACGTAATCTGGTTTTAACTCACGCAGGATCTTTTCATACATTACCTCATTCTGCACAATCACTTCGCTTACTTCCGGTATCTCCTCCAGCATCTGTTTTCTTTCCGCCAAAGACAGAATAGAGCATCGGTTATACCGAACCATCGCTTTATCACTCAAAACCCCTGCAATCACTTTCCCATATTTTACTGCCTCTTTAATAATATTCAAATGTCCCTCATGTATGACATCCGTACAGAAACACGCGTATACTGTCTTCATTTTCCACTCCAAAGCATCGTCTGATTTATAGTAGTTTTAATACATTCTTCCTAAAAACATGTTTATTGTTTCTTTCCATCAAGATTCCGACATAATAGGGATTCATGACCATATCAAGAAACAGCTGATTAAGCTCTATAAATGCATCCAGGCATTCTTCCATTTTATAATGCTTTATAAACTCCGTTGCCGGGATAAGACTTTCCATTTCAGGCATAGCAGTATAAGTCTCCACCATTGCCCTGTATAAAACAAATTTTACCGGAACATAATCCAAAGTCCATTCCTGGTCGAACCATAACAACTCATCCCCGTCCACAAAGCAATTCTTGGGTACCATATCCACATATCCCTTACGCAGGATTTTCCCATACTTTTTATTTCCTTGGTATTGATCCAATTTCAGTTCATAAATTATGCATTGATCTTGTTCTGCTTCTTCGGAAGAAACATCAATTTTTTCCAATATACCATCCCAAAGATCCCAGATTCCTTCCTCATCACCTTTCGATAACGCATCCCGAAAATAATTTTCCAAAAGCGGCAGTTTGACAAAGTCCATTTCCAATTCATTTTGCTGGTTTACCCTATAAGGCAGAGTCTTTAATCCTCTGCTTCTGATTTCCTCCATATTATCCAGAATCTGGGACAATAAAAAATGATTATTGGCCGTATTCTCTAACGGAAACTTTACTACTTTACCGGAATTCTTGATTAATGTCCCTAACCTGTATTCTTTCTGCCTCCTGCTGTTCAATACCGCGAAAATTACTTTTTCTTCTTCCCCCTGATCAAGCGATGACGAAGAACATTCCACCAAAAAAGAATTGGCAAAGAAGGGAAATACATTATTCTTTACAATATCCCTGTATAACCCTTTTTCCCTTATTAATAATGTCTCGTCTGACGGTATATAATAAGGGGCCGCATTTTCCAGATTCTCGTTCCGAGGCTTATATTGGTCCGAATAAACTACCGTCGGCAGTTTGTAGTCGGGCATCGGATAATAGAAAAAGCAATTGGCATAACCGCTTTCCTTTAATAATTCTGTCAATTCCTCCCTGGCAAAAGTACGAGTTTTCTGGCCGCCCAGCTTATATTGGTTCAATCCGTCGAAGGGAACGCCGGTATGGTCCTCCCCTGCGCCGCACCAATATTTTACGCCATATTTATTTTCTATCGCAACCAAAAGTTTTCCATCATCTTTTAAAAGAGATTTTATTTTTACGAGGAAGTCCTTATGGGGACTGTCTGAATCGGTATATGTTCCCTGATATTCCAGCACTCCGATCAATGTAATATAATCAAATTTTTCACCGAATTCAATATCATTCAGATTCCCTACAATCACTTCCAGATTATCTTTTTCCCGGCAGCGCAGCTGTGCAGCCGTCGCCCGGCGCTTGGATAATTCTACTGCCGTTACCTTTTTGCATTTGTCGCAAAGCAATCCCGTTAAAGCGCCGCACCCGGCACCGATCTCCAAAACAGACGCTTCTTTTTGAAAAGGATACCAGTTCAGTAAATTTCTCCTTACATTCGTAAGATGGTAATAAACCGCCCAGTCCAAATGCTCGCAGACTGCTTTATCATAATCCTCCGGTTCATATTGCGCAATATATTTGATAATGTCATCTTCTATATCGCCGTCGGAATACCGGTCTTCATTTTTATACCATTGCAAATTGAGCTTTTGGGCGGCTTCCTCTACCCTCGCTTCCCATCCTTGCTTTTCAAACATTGCCTTCTCCTTTCCTTGGGCTACTCTCTTTTATATATATAACAGTTAAATGAATATTCACTATTCCAATAACCTTTTACATCCAAAGCCGAAAACTTTATATCCGCATGATGCTTTGATGCAAAATCCAGGAAAAAACTCTTTGGATAAAATAAGCAATCCAAATTCTTGTATTTTTCCTCATAATTCTCTATGTTATTTTTCCGAAAAGCTATATAGTCTTCCTCTTTCTCCTTATCGCGCATATCCGTAAGGCCTATTGCATATTTTGCTTTCTGATACATTTTTTCAAGCACTTCCCATGCATATTCCTCGTTCGGAAAATAATGGAATACGCCGTTGGAAAGAACCACATCGTATCTGCGTTCAACAGGCATATGAATTGCCTCTTCGCAAATCAGATCATCCGAACGAAGGATCTTTTTTGCGCTGTCCAACAGATTCTTAGAATAATCTATTCCGCCGCATTGTATTCCTTCCTTCTCGAATAAATAAAGGTTGGCTCCGCTTCCGCACCCAACTTCATACACACTTTTTACCGCTTCTATATTCCGATTTCCTTTATAGAATAGTTCCTGCTTTATTTGCATAAGCATTTCTATCCACCATTCATATCTACCCCCCCCCAATTACATCATAGCCATTGCTCCTTTTCAGTTCCATAAAAATTTTTTCTTCATCTTTTCCTTGAAGAATATTCCCATCCGCACAATGCTTTTCCCAAATTTCTCTCCAATTGTTATTCATTTCTAATCCTTTCTCCTTATTCGCTTACTTCAGAAACAGCTTCCGTACATTTTCCGCATAAATGCCATCTCCGCTTTTTTCCATAAAATCATCCAGCCTATTAATCTCCTGTATCGTTCCTTCAAATAGCTGGGTAAAGGAATCAACCACCTTCAGGCAGTCATACAATCCATACCTTTCCAGCAATTCTTCTCTTGGAATCAAATCTGCCAATTCCTCGACCCTGTCATAGGTAATCAGCATCGCTCGCAGCAAAATAAATTTACTTGGAAGGTGGTCCAGCACCCACTCCTGGTCGAACCAAAGCAGCTCCCCGTCCTTTACAAAGCAATTCCGGGGAATCATATCCAGATACCCCTTTTGCAGTATTCTTCCATAACCGTTTCCTTCCCGGTATTCATCCAGTTCCAGTTCGTACATGATGCAGTCCTTTTCTTCTGCTGTGCCTGAAACCATCTCGATCTGCTCCCAAAGCCGGTCCCACCACTTCCAGATTGTCTCTTTATCTTTTTTGACTGCCGCATCACGCAGAACCTCCTCCAATGTCGGAAACTCTGTAAAATCAGTCAGCACCCTATTTCCTTCCATTATATGGGGCAGCGTTTTCAGCCCCATGCTCTCCATCCTGTTTGTATTATTCAAAACTGCCGCCAGATGCTGGTCCGCATCCCCGTTCTGCTCCAACGCAAACTTTGCCACTTTGCCCGTATTTTCTATCAAGGTCCCCGTTCTGTACTTCTTCTTTCTATGGGAATTTAATAACGCAAATATGACCCTCTCCTCCTTTGGGGAATCGGATGCCTTGCATTCCACCAAAAACGAATTAGCCATAAAATCAAAAACATGATTCTGGATAATATCTTTGTATAACCCCATTTCTTCAATAACCAGTGTCTTGTCGGACGGAATGTAATATGGAACCATGTTTTCCATATATTCATTTCTTGGTATATACTCTTCAGAATAAACGACTGTCGGCAGTTTATAATCCGGCAACGGATAATAAAAAAAAGAATTCTTATACCCGCTTTTTTCCAATAAATCCACCAGCTCGTCCTTTGCAAAGGTACGCACCTTTCCTCCGCTGAACTGATATTGGTTCAACCCGTCAAAAGGAATCCCTGAATGATCCTCTGCCGCTCCGCACCAATATTTTGCCCCGCATTTATTTTCTATTGCAATCAGAAGTTTTCCATCTTCTTTTAAAAGGGATTTTATTTTTATCAAAAAGTCCTTGTATGGATGGCTCGAATCTGTAAAGGCCCCTTGGTACTCCAATACTCCGATCAGGGTAATATAATCGAACTTCTCTTCAAATTCTATATCATTCAGATCCCCTACAACCACTTCCAGATTATCCTTTTCCCGGCATCGCAACCGTGTCGCCGTCGCCCTCCTTTTGGACAGTTCCACGGCAGTCACCTTGCGGCATTTGTCGCAAAAAAGGGCAGTAAGGGCGCCGCATCCGCAGCCAACTTCCAGCAAAGAAGCCTGTTCCTCAAACGGATACCAGTTCAACAAATTTTTTCTGATATTCGTAAGATGGTAAAAAACCGGCCAGCTGAAATGTTCTGTTATCACCCCTGTATAGTTTTCCGGCTCATTTTGGGCAATATATTTTATAATATCGTTTTCTACGTCGCCATCCGAATATTTATCCTCATTCTGATACCACTTCAAGTTAAGCTTTCCCGCTGCTTCCTCTATTTTCTGTTCCCATTCCGGCCTTTCAGTCATTCTGTTCTCCTTTCTTCGCTTTTACAACATATTGGAACGCTTCATACATAAATCGTTCTGCTGTATTTTCGATATAAAGCAAATTGTCTATTATTTTCTTTTGCGTGTCGCTGATGTGGAACTTGCCATAACCTATTTTGCAAATATCATAACCTGCTTCCCAAAACATACGGACAATCTCATTATATGTAAACAGGTGAATATGGGTCTTATCCAGCAAACCAGTTTCCTCATATGTAAAGTTCCCTTTCAACAATTCCTCTATCACAGAAATATGCATTACATTCGGTATGTTCGCAATTATCCTGCCTTCCTCTTTTAAAAAGTCTTTACAATATGCCAAAGCTGCCATCGGATCGTGCAAATGTTCCAATACATCGCCGAAAATAATATAGTCAAACATTTTCTTAGCAAAGGAAAGATTTTGATCTTCGATATTATTTATCTCTATCTCTGCAAAATGCGCCGCAATCGCCCCCGCCCCCGCATTGATTTCTGTTCCGTATATCTTTGCATTGGGATATCGGTTCTTAATTTCCAGTATCGTTGCCCCCAGGTCGCATCCAATCTCTAACACGGCAATTTCATCATCCGGCCCTGCATCGATCGAGGCGACTATATCCTTATTATAATTTGTATTAAAATAATGCATTCCCCATTTATCTTCCAAAAATTGCTTTTCCCATATCTTTTCATCAGAAGCAATGTCAAAAGATTTTTCTGTCCAAAAAAATATGTTATCACAGATTATTAATTGTCTGTCTGCTTGAACCATACGAAAGCAATAGTCTTCCACCGCCAAATCCCATGACTCCACTGCTTCTTCAAATCCCCCTACTTCATCCATAGCTTCCTTCTTCCAAAGTATCGCTCCATGGTGCAATCCTATCGTTCTTTTTCCTTCCGCCATCCGCATTGACTGGTTTGCCTCCACAGCCTGTTCGTAGCTTTCTTTCTTGCTGTACCTTCCTCCAACTGCGCCTGTTGCCGCTTTCCGGTGCAGCATATCCCGCATGCACAATAAGGCGTTAGGCATCAGCCTATAGCCGGCTTCTACAATAAGCAGATCCGTATTAATCTTCAATTCCTGCCTAACCATGTTCACCGCTTTTCCCCAGTTTACAAACCCCTCGTCCATAAATATGTAAGTCAAGTCAGTCTGTTCCGATGCCCATTCGGATAAGCCGTCTGTCGATCCATTGTCAAGAATAATCAGGGATATATCCACATCATGAAACATCCTGAAATTTTCTACCGCTCTTTCCACCGTATTCCGCTCATTATACGCCAGCATTATTACCGTCATCATAGCCTTATTCTTCCTTTTTCATATATTCTTTCATAAATATCTTTCTATACTTATTATAATTTTCCAGCGACAAAATTATTTTATCATCATGGCTGAACCATATATGGTTCTGTACTGGCACTATAATATGATATCCTCTTTTCCTCATCTCGCAGCTTTGTGATAAATCATAAAAATCCCAGCCGTCAAACAAGTCCTCCCGCCATGGAACATCATATTGCGTTGCCATCAGCAAACCGTCTACTCCTTCCACTACCCAGAAGCCATCTTCTCTCTTATAACGATAATCGTCCCATGGTATTTTTTTTGCCCCTTTCACCACTCGGCTTCCAAACCACATCATGCAATGCTCCGGTATCTTTCTGCTGCCCACCAGCCCTATCATGCCGATGCTTCTGTCCAACTGAAAAAGAGAAAGGATATCATAAATGAAATATCGGTTTATAAGAAACACATCCTGATGCATATATACTTTATATTTGGCATTGCTGCTGCTCATTCCTTCGTTATATCCCGATGTCATTGATTTTGCTTCCCTGATTTCCAGAACTTCCACTTCCATTCCTTCCGGCACTTCCAGCCAATGGATATAATTCACGCATTCCTGAAAAAACAGATCGTCGTTCACACATATGATAAAACAGATTTTATTTTCATCCATTGTCATTTTTACGCCCTCCCCAGCCAGATAATCCTTCTAAAATATTTTCCTTGTCGGGGATCTCTATATGATTATCCTCCCCCAGAACCTTCAGAAAAACAGGAAATATCTGTCTGCCCGTTAAATAGTCCAAAATATCGTCCGCTGCATTCACGCCATAGGCCATCCGCCTTAGCATAAATACCATCCGAAAATAAATCTCCGTCAATTCCTTCATATTATGGATTGCCAAAACATAAATTTCCTTATTGCTTACATCTTGCATTTCTTCTTTAAAAATTTTTATCATATTTTTCAGGATCGGAAATTCCCAATAAACATTTACCAGCAGTCCCTTCTTTTTCAGCACCTGGTACCATGTCATAATTTCCAGCCAGGCCGCCGGCTCCCCCCGTCCCAGCAGAATATCCATCTGATGTAAGACCCTTTCTTTCAGCCGCAAACTGGCTTCCTTATCCCTGTCCACCCCTGCCAGAAATATTTCCACCTCTTCATTCACATTTTCCGGCTTCTCCTCCGGTGCCGCCGCCTTGATCAGCTCCAGCTCCCTGACTGCATCCAGAAGGCTCCTTTCTTCCTGTGAAAATATATTTTTTAGCGTATTTTCATCTTCCGGATTCTCCACATAATATCCTATTTTATCGATCAGGCTAGACTTATCATCAATCATCCCTTTTTCTCCCGCTTTATTATGCTATACTGTTTTTAAATCATATGCTATTGCCAGATAGTACCTTACATTATGCATTTACGATATGAAAAGTAGCGTGGTCCCCATATCCCATTTCATTGCACTGGATAGCGCATTCCCTGAATTCTCTCAGCCAATCCGTATTCTCAGAGCAACAATCATTTATCTTCTTTTTCGCCTCTTCATAGGTATATCCCTTTTCATAAAAATAACTGACTGCAAATTGATATTCATTGGAATTATATACGATGCCAGCTATTTTCAGCCCGCATTTTTCACATAAATATTTTACGCTTTCCCCCGAATGCAGAAAAACATGCCTCGGCGCATCCAACTGATACCAATTTACGCCAAAAGCATCCCATGACGCGTTTGGAAACACCGGCATGTGTATATCACACACGCCATCTTTTTCCAACAAACCTTTTACACATTGCATTGTTTCCAGCGGATTCGTTATATGTTCAAAGGAATCTCCAAACCTGATAAAATCATATTTTCCTTCCATTCCGCCTATCTCACATTTTTTAATATAAACCCGGTCTCCATATCGGATATCCTCCTCAATAAAAGGATCGCACCCGTACAAATCCCCATATCCCTTTTCTGCCCATTGCAACAGCCATTCGCCCGTTCCGCACCCCACATCCAAGACCCTTCCTTCTTTCTTCATCTCACCTTCAAAGGCATGGAGTTCCCTTTCCTTCAAGCTATAATAACTATTTGCATAATACTTCCCCATATCTTCCGGTATATGGTCAATCTGCATGCACTTGCAATGTTCACAAGAAAAATATTCAAATTCTTCCTGCGTGCCGTACATCATCTCTTTCACCTTATAGACTTTATTTCTTCCGTTTTTTCCACATACATGGCATACTTTCCACTCTATGCGGCAAGGCTTTGCTTTTTCTGTTTTTTTCTCCATGCTCTCCATATTCCATTCCCTCTCCCTGCTCATCTACAAATCATGGTCTTTCATATATTCCTCTACGAAAATCTTCCTGTATTTATTATAATTCCACAATGCCAGCGCTGCTTTATCGTCATGGATAAACCATATATGCCTTTGCACAGGTACCACAATATGATACCCCCCCCGTTTCATTTCAAAGCAGTGTGCTAAATCGTAAAAATCCCACCCGTCAAACAGATCCTCCCGCCAGGGAATATCGTATTGCGTAGCCATAAGCAAACCGTCTACCCCTTCGACTTCCCATCCTCCGTCTTTTTCCATATCATACCGGTATCCTTCCCACGGAATCATTTCGGTCCAGTTCCCCACTCTTCCCTCCGACCACATAACGCCATTCCGAGGCACCTTCACAGAACCGATCAGCCCGATCAATCCCACTTTTCCCTGGCTTTTAAAAATGGAAATGATATCATAGATAAAATATTTATTGATAATAAATACATCCTGATGCATATATACTTTATATTTTGCATTGCTTTGCTCCATTCCCCTTTGATATCCCGATGCCATTGACTTTGCATCCCTTATTTCCAATATCTCCAGTTCCATCCCCTCCGGCAGCTCCAGCCAACGGATATACTTTACGCATTCCCTATAAAAAAAATCATTGTTTACACAGATAATAAAGCAAATCTTATTCTTATCCACCATTCTTTCTAACACCAATCCTCTATTGCTTTGATTACTTTTTCCTTATTATAGATTTGTGCCTTATCTATGATTCCATGAATAAAAACCATGGATAATTTTTTACTTTCCGCATACTCAATAATTTCATCCATAGGTTCTATTCCATATTCTATCCGTCTGCATAAAAATATCGTCTTCAAATAAGCATCCGTCAATTCCTGCATATTGTGAAATGATAAAACCGATATCCGGCTCTCTCTTTTCCCAATAAACGCATCCAGCTCCTTCATAAATATATCGATAACCGCTCTCAAAGCAGGGAATTCCCAAAAGTCCTCCACCAGTATTTTCTTTTCTTCCAACAGGGAATACCATATCATAATCTCCAGCCAGGCTTCCACAGTTCCCTTTGACAGCAGAATATCCATTTGACGCATGAATTGTCCTTTCAGCAGAAAACTGATTTCCGTTTCCTGTTCCGCCCTTATAAATGCTTCCACTGCGCTATTCTTTTCGCCGTCTGCTTCTATTTTCTGCGTTATCAGATGATCAAGGGCTTCAAATTGGCAAATAGTCCTCAAAATCTCCTTCTCTTCCGGCAAAAAAAGATGCTCTAATATTCCTTCGTCCTTCGGTCTTTGTCTCCAGTATTGTAACTTTTCGTTCAGATCCATTCTATCTATCAGGAAAATGTTCCAGGAAAACCTTTCCTCTCCTCTCAGCTTATTATCTCCAAAATCGTGTCCACACGTTTTTTATAAGTATGGTTTTCTTTTACTCTATAATAACCGTTGCGGGCAATTTCTTCCCGTTCCTTATCGTGGGCGAGAAAATATTCTGCCTTTTTCTGCAGATCCTCATAGTCCGTATAATAAACATAGTCCATGCCGCTATTAAAATATTCTTCGTATTCCCTTTGGTAATTACTTAATAAAAACCCCCCATTTCCCATAATCTCAAAAGCCCTGAGAGGAATCCCTGTCAATATACTTTTCAGCGATATATTCAAATTAATTTTAGAACACCGGTATATTTTCGATGCTTCCACCATCACTTCTGCTGTCCCGCGGTTCCTTACTTCCGGAAGTTCCGGTGTCGGATCATACGTATACAGATCCACCCGGTACCGCTGCGACAAAAGCTCCAATATTTCTTTTCTTTCCAAAGCCGTAACTTGCCTTGCAAGAAAATAATGGGCATAAACCCATTCCAATCGCTCAAACCCGTCCTGGTTTACCCGTAGCGGGCAATGCTCCATCATATCTTCCATAATTTCAGGTTTCAGCATGGATTCCAATAAAAAATCACCATATACCAGCTTTTGCATCTGGATGCAGCCATCCAGATATCCTTTCGTATACCCGCTGATACCGCCCAGCCTTTCATAAAACCGGTTTTTTTTCTCATAATAAGTAGAACCCACAAAGGAGATTTCTGTACTGTAGAATTCCTTTTCCTTCTCTGACAAAGCATAACTGTCATATCTCTCCACCGATGCCGCCATAGGCAGGTGATATACTGTCTCTATCCCCTGCCTCCACAAATCTTCACAAGTTCCTTTGTCGAAAATAAATACATAGTTGTACGAAAAGCCTATTGTATTCGAATATAACTGGATGAACGGACTGTCAAAAGTCCACGATACATATTTTACCCTGCATGCATTGCAAGCAATCGATATCACAGGAAAATAATTAAATGAAAAGACGAAATCATATCTTTCGGATGCGATACGCTGAATTAACTTCTCACACAATTTATTGTTTAACCTGGTATTATCCGTTTCCCTTGGAAACGGATAATACCTGACTTCCCATCCCCTTCGCTTAAATTCTTCCGATATATCCGTCTGCCCCAGGCTTTTCCATTCCATGAACAGAATTCTCATATACTAACCCCCATGCCCTCTCCCGGCGGCACAAACCGTCAACGGGAAGAACGCCGCATTTCAGGCGTTCTTCCGCGTGAGAAGACTTGCAAAGCAAGTCTAGAACTTCTTCGCGAAATGCCCTCTGGCATGAGCGTTAGAAGTTCTTCTCACGCTACCCTTTAAATTTCTTCATGCGTATCCAAGTCGATACCGTTTACTCTAAAATAAGGATTCTCATAAATAAACAAATTACAGATTGCAAATGGAAATTTATGTTTCCAGGACATATAATTAAATACATTTCCTATAAACAAACGGCCTTTTTCTACTTCTTTCCACCACTTCTCCATCATGCCGCATAATTCTTCATCCCTATGATCCCTTGCAATGACTCTTCCGTCAATCAGCCCATTATGTTCGGGATATCCTTCCTTCCGATATTGCATCATCATCTTACGGATCATAATGTTCAAATCATCCGTAGCCATCTGCATGATAGACATATCCTCATAAATGCAGTCTTCCATCGGACTTGGAAAACTCAAGAATGCCGTATTTTTTCCATAAACTTCACAGAATTTCAAAACATCCCCTACCATAACAATATCCGATGCCACCCATATGCTGTAATCATATTCCTGCAATATTTTATGCGGCATTATTTTGCACCAGCTCTCCAAAATCAGAAGCTCTTCTTCTTCCGTTTCCCATGTCTTTTCCGGCTTCTCTATTGGGCAATATTTCCATGCACCGTCCTTCTTCCCCCACTTGTCCTCATCATCCGTAAAGCAAAGATAATCTATTTGCCGGTTTACCTCCCTGGGTTGGTTTAACACGCCTTCCCCAAGCAGACAGGTATATACTGCGCCTTTTCCCTTTCCCGCTATGTTTCCCTTTCCTTTTGCCAGCTCTTTCTGCCGCTCATTATGCAGTCGATATTGAACCTGTGAGTTGATTGTCCCCAAATCGATGATCATCTGCCGGTACGGCCTTTCCCTGAACATTTTTTCCTCTTCATTCATCGCCGTATAAAATGCCTGGTAAGTGCATTCAAACAAACGTAATATGCGCTCGCACGCATCCATGTCTTTTCTTTCCAATGCCCCTGCAAGGCACTCCTTATATACGTCGGGCATATTTCGGAAGCCATAGCTCGCACGGCTTCCGATGCACTGCCAAAAAGATTCTCCTAGCGTGCATTCTATTAAATTCAATATTTCATCCATCGGAAAAGCATCTGCCCCAATCCTGCCGTCCTTTAATGCCCTGCATATCTTTTCCACCAAATCAATTACTTTGTCATCCAACCTGATCATGCTTCGTCACCGTCCATTTGTTCTATATCCATTATTTTTATCATTTCATCAAACCGATTTTTATAGGTATGATATTTCTTTACTTTCTCATATCCATTTTTCGCCACAAAACTTCGTTCCTCTTCGTGGGTTAAATAATACTCTATCTTCGCAAGCAAATCATCATAGCTGTCATAATAAGCAAAGTCAACTCCCGGTTCAAAATAATCCAAATAGTCTTCCTGATAATTCGTTAAAAGAAACCCTCCGCTTCCCATAATTTCGAATGCCCTTAACGGAATTCCTGTCCGTATCGAACGTAAAGTAATATTTAAATTAATCTTGGAACTCCGGAAAATATGGCAAGCCTCTTTAAAGCTTGCCGCAGTCCCCCTGTTAATCACATGGGGCAAAGACGGCGTCTTCCTGTGGGTATATAAATGGCACGGATATCTTTCCGAAACAAGCGCCAGTACTTCCTGCCGTTCCATAGCCGTAATATAATGAGGCAGTACCACCTGGCCGACATATTTCTGGCAAGTAAACAGATCGTCCGGCTTGTCGCCGCCGTATATTTCTTTTAACTTATCCAAAATATCCGGGGGCAGCATTTCTTCCAAAATAAGGCTGCCATAGGTTTTCTTCTGCGCCATCGCCAAGCCGTCCACATAGCCTCTCGCATAGTCATCCAGCCAGTTTAAGCCTCTATAAAAAGTGAACTTGTTTTCTGTATAAATAGAACCGATAAAAGATACCGGCGCCCGATAAGCTTCCTCAATCTCCTCATCTGTTTCATAAGTATCATAACGTTCCACACTGGCTGCCAGAGGCAGATAATGCACTGTGGGAATTCCCTTTTTCCTCAGCTCCAGATAATCCGCCTTATCAAAAATAAAAATATAGTTGTACGGAGAAACGACCGTACAATGCCACAGCGCCCGCAAAGGGCTATCGTATATCCAAGCGGCATAAGGAGTCTTACATACGTTGCAGGCAATCGATACCACCGGAAGATAGTTCCATGAAAACACAAAATCATACTTCTTTTCTGACATTACTTTTATCAGTTCCTGCTCTATTCTTTGATTGGAGTCTGTATTTTCTTTACGGCTTACACGATGATGATCCACTTCGTAACCGCGTCTGACGAGTTCCCTGTGTATATCTTCGGTCGCAAACGCCTCCCATATAATGTATAATACCTTCATTTTTTATGGCTCCTTTATTTGCGTTAAAATGGTTTCTATCCTGTTTCGGTAAGTATGGCCGGATCTTATCTTAGCATGTCCGTTCCTGGCAATCTGCAGCCGTTCCTCCTCATGCAGCAGATAATAATCCACAAGTTTCACCAATTCCTCCCGGCTGGAATAAAATACATAATCCACGCCCGGTTCAAAATAATCTAAAAAGTCTTCCTGGTAATTCGTCAGCAAAAAACCGCCGCATCCCATAATATCCATAGCCCGCAGCGGAATCCCTGTATGGATGCTGCGCAGCGTCATATTCAGATTAATTGCGGAATTTTTAAAAACAATAGGCATCTCTTTGATATAATCTACGGGACCGCAATTCATCACATGCGCCATATCATCTGTTCGATCCGAAGTATACAGCTTTACCTGATGATTTTCTCCCAAAAGCTCTAATTGCTCTTTTCTCTGTTCACCTGTTAATTTTCTTGCCAAAAAATAATTGGCATATATCCAAGCATCGGATTCCCACTCATCCCTTCCTTTCCGAAGCGGGCAGACTCGCTGCAGTTCTTGGAGAATATTATCTGTCAGCAACTCTTCCAATATAAAGTTCCCATATATCTCCCCCTGCATCTTTATAATTGCCCTTAAATATCCTTCTGTATACTTATCTACTTCGCTGATATACTTATAAAAATTCTGTCTGTCTTCGTTATAAGTAGAACCAACAAAAGAAATATCTGCCATATACTTTGTTCTGTCAATCTCTGTTATCTCTATATGGTCATAATAATCTACAGGCGCCGCCATAGGCAGATAGAACGCATGCTTTAAACCATATTTTTTAAAATCGCAGAACAGGGATTTATCGAAAAAGAAGATATAATTATTGTCAAGCATCGTATATTTCGAATAGAGAAGCAGAAATGGCATATCGTAAATCCATGCCACATATTTTATACTGCAGTCATTGCATACTTTCGCTGCGATCGGAAAAAAATTAAGAGAAAAAACAAAATCATATTCCTTCTCTTTGATCGACTTTGTCAAGCTTAGCTCCAATGATTTATTTTCACGCATATTTTCCTCTGCAAAGGGCCATATAAAAATATCGGTTTTGCAGTCAAATCCAGCAAACGCCTCAATCACATATTCATGGGCAAAACTGTCCCAGTTTAACATCAAAATATTCATACCACTTCTCCATACTATAGGAATTTCCAGATGAAAAAAGAGAGCTGGAAATTCCAGCTCTCTCTCAAACACTTTATAAAGTGCTGTACTTCGCAAACATCTAATAATTTACTGAAGTAAGGATAATACACCCTGATTTGTCTGGTTAGCCTGTGCCAACATTGCCTGACCTGCCTGAGCAAGAATCTGGTTGTTGGAGTAAGTAACCATAGATTTAGCCATGTCTGTATCACGGATACGGGATTCAGCAGCTGTCGTGTTTTCAACAATGTTATCCAAGTTGTTGATGGTATGATCCAAACGATTCTGCATAGCACCGAGTGCGGAACGCTGAGAAGCAACTTTCTCAAGTGCAGCGCTAACAACATCGATAAAGCTTGCAACCTGCTTGTAGCTTGTAGCTGCGCTCCATGTCTGGTTCTTCAGACTCTTATTCAGGAAGGAAGCCTTCATGTTGGAGATCTGAACGCTCAGAGTCTCGTTAGATTCATTACCAACCTGGAACAGGAAGCTCTTCGGGTTACTTACAGTACCAGCCTTGTTAGAACCCTGCAGTACTTTCTGGTCATTGAATTTCGTTGTTGTTGCAACACGGTCAATTTCAGAAACCAGCTGATTGATTTCGTCTGCGATATACTGTTTCTGAGTTGTGGTATATGTGCCGTTCGCAGCCTTAACTGTCAGCTCATTCATTCTCTGAAGCATGTCATGAACTTCATTCAAAGCACCTTCTGCAGACTGTACTAAAGATACGCCGTCCTGTGCATTCGTGGAAGCCTGATCCAAACCTCTGATCTGACGTCTCATTTTTTCGGAAACGGAAAGGCCTGCTGCATCATCAGCCGCACGGTTGATCCTATAACCGGAAGCCAGTCTCTCTGTCTGTTTTGCCTGTGCATTCGTTGTGATACCTAACATTCTGTTAGAGTTCATAGCTGTAAGATTGTGTTGTACTACCATATTATATTCCTCCTTGAATATTAAACGGCTTCCCTGCCGTTCTTGTTTTTATGTTGGGCTCGGCCCTAGGTTTCCTCGCCCTCCATTTGTTTGCTAAGTAAGTTGCTTTACTTGTATATTATATCGGAATGATTTCCGAATACTTTATACCCATTTTAAAAATTTTTTTATTTTTTTTTGTCCATAAACTGAGGAGAAACTACCTGCATTTTATTCATGTTACGGTAATAATCAAGCGCTGCCCTGGAACTTTTCCTGTTCTTCTTTAGGTCTTCCCGGGCTTTTGCAAAATAATTCTCTGCTAAATTCTTGTTTCTTGCCTCCTGCGCCCGAATAGCTACGCTTTTTTCCGTCACTTCGGCAATCTTTTTTTGCAAAGAAGCAATTTGCACCTTATACCGCTCTTTCCCTTCCGCAAGCTGTCCCTTAATATGCCCGTATAACGTCTCAAAACCTTCGTCCAGCTTCGTCAGTTCATCAATCAGCACTCCTTTTTCTTCAATGCTGCTGTCGAACGCTTCTTCCGAAACGATTTCTTCGCTCAATATTTGTTCCTGTCTGGCACAAAGCGTTTCTATCCTGCCCAATACATCCAATTTTTTATAAAGGCTTTCCTCCAGGACTTGAAGATAATTCTCCATTATGCTTTACCTTTCTCTCGATTCAAACGCATGACCTCTCTCCACGTATCTCGCACAGAACGGAGATGTTCACAGACTTCCTCCAAAATATCTTTATCCTTTTTCATATTGGCCGCTACCAAACGCCGGCTGAGATATACGTAAATGTTCTCGAAATCCTGAGCCACCGGATATTTCATATCCAAAGTATCCCTCAAATATTCCACAATTTTTTCCGTCTTCACGATATTATTATGCGCCTTTTCCACGTCCTTCTGCTCTATGCCCATGATCGCAATATTACAAAACTTGATCGCGCCATCATAAAGCATCAACGTAAGTTCTGCCGGCGAAGCCGTCATGATTTTATTATTGCTGTATTGTTCATACCTGTTTGGTAGAGCCATAATTTTACATTCCTCCTAATAAGCTTGATACTGCGCTCTGGTTCGACTGTAATTTTGCCAAAGCCGTCTCCATAGCCGCAAACTTATTATACCATTTATCCTGCAGAGCCGTCAATTTATCTTCCTGCTTTTTGATTTTCGTCTTATACTCATCGTACTCTTTCTGCATCCGCTTATCATCGTAGAAAGAGCCGAAACTTCTGACGCCGTCTATGCTGCGGGATTGTTTATCCAGTTCCGTATATAGATTCTGGCTCAGTTGCGAAAAGAAGGAAATTACTGTATCCGGATCAGCCGCAATCGCAGCTTTCAGGTCATTCGCTTTCGAACTTACCGTAGCGTCATCTTCATCACCGTTGATATGGTATACATTTTTTTCATTTTCAGCAGAACTGAAATATCCCAATGTCTCGATACCGAAGCTGGACAAATACATCTGCTTCCCGTTTACCGTTGCGCCCTGCAGCATAATGTTTTTCATCGCCGAAGAAAGCGATGACAAATTGGAGTCTCTCCTCAAAATGGAATCTTTGATCTTCGTTTCCCACTTTTCAATTTCCGTATCGGTCAGTTCATCCTTTTCCGCATCCGTAAGAGGTTCATAGCCTTTCGTCGATTCCGCATTATACATTTTATCCATCTCGCTAATGATGGCATTGTATTCCTTCAGGAAGTTCTTAACAATATTGTAAACACCTTCCGTATCCCTTCTGGTCGTAAGCGTTACTACATCATCGCTTTTCTGCAAAGCTGTAATTGTCAATCCGTTCACTTCGAAGGTATTGCTGTCTCCTGTATAAGTCACACCGTTCAGGATAATCTCCGCATCTTTTCCTACCTGCCTCTGTACATCGCTTCCCTGAATGGAAGCATTGTTCACAACAGTCTGTGCCTCAGTAATCTTCGCATCCCAAGCTGCGGTTACTTCATCCGTGAGCTTAGTACCTGCTTTGATGTTATCCAAATCGGTGAGATCCAGATACGAATTCACTTCATTAAGAGATTGTGTTGTTTTAGCCAGGGCTTCCTTTTTGCTTTCGTAATCTTCAACCGCGTTCATCTGACCCTGCAGCATTTTCAGTTCTTCTTTATCAGCTTCTGTCGCACTATCCCCGTCAGCTTCAATTTTAGCCTTCAGATCGTCAATACTCTTCTTCAAGTCATCTTTATCTATGCTCTCAATGTCTTTACCATATTCCGTGGAAAATGCGTCCTTGCTCTTATCAACTGCCTCTTGTTGCTCCGCCTGCTTCTTCAAAAGACTTTCTCTTTTGCTTATATAAGCCTCTAACCTCTTCGCAATATCGCCATCAATCGCCGCCTGCTTTTCCGCTGCATTCTCCGGTTTCCCCAAATCGGCATATTTCTTATATGCTTCCAGTTCTTTTCCCTTGTAACTAAGTATGCCTAATTTGCTCAGTGCGTTCGTTCCACCCGCATCGGAAGCGGTAATAGCAAAATCATTTTCTTTTCCGCTCTTTGTCGCTGCAATATGGAATCTCTTATTTTTCTCATCAAAGTTGGCTTCCACGCCCGCATCCTTTAAAGTTGCCACAAAGCTGCCAACCGTCATATCGTCCGTAATTTCTATATCCGTTTTCTTTCCGCCGGTCTCCACCGTGATCTTGCTTCCTGCTGCGATTCCCAGATCTTTCAACAAAGTCTGATTGGTTACATCAATTTTATTTCCTGATGCATCCGTATCTAATTTCGCCCCCGTCATATATCCGCTGTTTGCCAGTTCTTTTACTTGCAGCGTCTGAGTCGCGTTCATAGCACTATCGCTGCTGATTATCTTTGCAATCGACGGATTGGAAATATCTGTCACCTTTTTGCTAAAATCCGTAGCCAGCCTCATATTACCCAGCGTATTCTGGAAAAGTTTATAGATCTTGGCATTCAGATCTTTCCAGGCATCCTGTTTCCACTGATGTACCGTCTGTTTCTTCTTTATGCTGTCTACTTTGGTCTTCTCCGCCTTCACCAATTCCGAAATGATAGATTCGGTATCCAGCCCGGAATTCATACCCGTAATTCTAATCGGCATATCTCTTTCCTCCTATTCCCGTTTTTCTGTTACATTCTCTCATCAATCATAATTCCAGCCAGTTCCCATACCTTTGCGATCATGTCCAAAGTCTCTTCCGGCGGAAATTCCTTAATCACTTCCCTTGTATCCTTATCCACAATCTTGATCATAACCCTGTTGGTTCCATCGTGGATTCCAAAAACAGCCTCCGAATGGGGCATATTTCTATTCAGTTGTTCAACAGCCTTTTTGATCTTTTCATTCGAATTCTGCTGTTGCTCTGAATTTTGATTACCTGCACCCTGCCCGTCCTTGCCGTCTGCTTTCGCTACGGATATGGTCACTGGGTCTACATTTGCAACCTGTGCAGGTGTGGAAACTTCCGTGTTTTCCGCTGCTTCACTTGTTCTGACCGGTCTCTGAACCGTCTGTGACTGAACTGTCATTACGCTTCCTAATGGTTCTATAGCCATTGTTGATCACCTCCGTGTGATTTTAAAATTTGTTAGATAACATAATGATGCTTATCATTAACGTCTACCTATTATATCGGATAAATTTTACAATAATTTACCCCCTTTCCTGCATTTTCTCGCTTATGAAAAATCTATTCAAAAAGGATGCCCCCCGAAACTTCCATTTCGAAACCAGGACATCCTTTTCCTTCTCTCTTTCATGGCAAAACGACACTGCTATTCCGGCATCGCTATTCCAACATCTTTTTCAAAGCTTCCATTCCATCCGTATGCACCGCTTCTTCATTTGCATTCTGTATCTGCACATAAACCTCTTTCCGATAGATCGGAACTTCTTTCGGCGCTGAGATGCCTATCTTCACCTGTTCGCCCTTGATCTCCAGAATCGTAATTTCTACATTATTATTAATAATCAGGGCTTCGTTCTTTTTTCTGGATAAAGCTAACATCTATTCACCCGCTTTCCTTGCCTGCAGGATATCATAAATAGGGAATTTTACTTTATATACATCTCCTTCTACGATTACCTGGCATGCTTTTCTGTTGGCACCATTGATTATGATAGGCCCTTTCAAATTTACCGTCATTTTTTCCAGTTCCGGCGGTACGGAAACGGTAACAAGCACCAGCAATTCATCCTGCTTCCATTCTCCAAGAACTTTTAATAGCTCATCCTCTATTTCCGGATTATAATCTTCCTTCACAAACAGGGGATCCATCACCGGCATCGCAAACCCCGGCTCCTGTAACGACTGCAGCCAATGAATCGTAGCGATGCCGTCGTCCTCATCGTGAAGCAGGGTAAACTGGGTCAAATCAGGAAATCCGATAATCCCGCCCGGGAAAGTAATTATCTTCTCTTCTTCAATCGTAACCTCTCCGAATACTTTTGTTTGTAATGTCATACCTTCTCCTTATTTTCCACCGCTTTATCATTTATCATCTTTAAATATAATTCATCAGTGAATTCTGCAAAATCTTTCCTGTTGCCAGCAATGCCGACTGATAGGAATAGTCCATGCTGGTCAGCTTCACCGTCACTTCCGTCACGTCGATATCTTCATTGGCGGACTGCAAAGTCTCAAAAGTGCTTTTCTGCGTCATCAGGCGGTTGCTGATCAGATCAAGGCGGCTTGCCCTCGTACCGTTATCCGTAATTGCCAGACTGGTAAAATCCGATATCTTCTGGGTCTTGGTAATCAGCCCTTCCATCATTTTCTGCATGTTTTCACGCACATAAGTATGTGCTTTTTCCGCCGCATCGTAAGAAGCTTTTAAATTGGCATAACCAGCCTCACCCGGCTCCATGCCGTCCATCATTTTTTCCAGATCTTTCTTAATGGCTTCTATTTCTTCTAATTTTGCCAGTGCGTTCTCCATGTCATCGATATTTCGATCCATATCCATGGTAAACACTTCGTCTGCCGTCGTATTAACACGGATTCTCTGGTTATAGCCTACATCGTATTCTATGAACTGCGTTACCTTATCGCAAGGGATATATTTATCTATGGTAGGCGGATTGTTAGCCGTATTCTCATACTCCGCATGATTATATTCGATCACCTTATTCGGATCAGTCACATCTTTACACGCGAAATAATGCTGCGGCTGCATATCGCCTTTTTTCCAGCTGTCCTTTTGGTATGTGATTCTCATTTCCGTACCCGCATCCAAATCGGCAAATTCCTTTTTATACAGATTTTCGCCAATTAATAATTCTCCTGTCTCCGGTATCAGCACCGCTTCATCCGGATGATCAAGCACATAATCATACGGATTGGGATCGGCAGTAGAAGATATCGCTGTAATAGGATCTGTAAAATCCGTTCCCTGCGGCGGAGTACCATTTAGTGCTGCTGCTTGTTTTTGTGCCTCCGTAATCATCGTAATTTTAGGTATATTCCCATCCTTTATCGCATCATAGGAAAGCCGGATACGGTGAATATTCGCATTGCTGATATTCTCTTCTTTTTCCGCTGCTCCGTTTGCAGGATCATAATTGTCTTTTGTTACTCCCTTTAAATCTCCAATGTTCGTATAATTAATCGTATCAAACGCCGACACATCCAACTGTTCGGTAATCTCAAAATTCCGGTAAGACGGGTCAGCCTGATTTTCCGACAGATTTTCTGTAAAAGTAAGGGGCGTATCGGTGCGGTATCCGGTAAACATATATCTTCCCGCATAGTCCACATTGCCCGTAGAATAAAATTCATTCTTCAATTCCTTCAGCTGCGCGATAACGATTGCCATATTGCCGGCGTCAAAGTCTTTTACCGCTCCCTGCGTACAGAGTCCTATCATGCTCTTTAAAATTTCCGATGTGGTCTCCAGCGCGTCACCTGTTACTTTCAGCCAGCTTTCCCCGTCTTTTGCATTTCTTTCATAAAACTGCGTAATCTGGGATACGTCGCTGCGCAGCCGCAATGCGCGGATCGCGATGACCGGATCGTCTGACGGCCTGGTCAATTTCTTTTTCGTGGACATCTGCGTACTCAGCTTATTGGTCAATTCTTTATTATTGTTAATATTATACAGCGAATTATTCTGCATAATTTTGTTTGTCATTCTCATAGAGCAATCCTCTCCTTTCACAGCCAGCACCGGCCATACTCTTTCTGTTCCTCATCACGCCTTCCGTTGCTGCTGTTTATCAGACGCCTGTCTCCAATATCAGCCTGTCATAAATCTCCGTCAACGTCTGTACCATCTTAGAAGAAAGCGTAAAAGAATTCTGGAACTTCACCATGTTCACCGCTTCCTCATCCTCATCCACGCTGGAAATCGACATCCTCTGGTTTTCAATCGTCACGGCAATGCCGTAATAAGTATCATAAAAGTCTTTGGCGTTCCTGGAATTTAAGGCTACATCGGACAATATCGTCTGTAAAAACTCCTCGACAGTCGCATTCCTGAAACTAAACTTCGTCTTATCCCTGAGGGTTTCCACCAGTTCCTCCAGCTTGCCGTTCTCTTCCACTCCATTATTCGATACGCTTTTTGTACCGAGCAGATCGGGATCCGCCACCAGCTTATCATTGATTTCGATATTGAAAGCTGTCATTTCATAATATCCATCCGCATCCTGAAAATCTCCCATCTCATACTGGGAATCCAGAATACTGTTTCCTGCCACGGGCTTCCTCGCCGTAAAGAACATGGCACCAAGGTTATCGTTCTTATCATAGCCGCTGGTAAATATTTCGTTCACCTTAGCCGCAAAGGAACGAACAAATTCGTTCATTTGGGACAGATAATAAGGAATGCCCTGGTAATTGATATCCACACCAATTTCCACTTCCCTTCCGATTTTACCCGCTGTCACCATGGAATCGCACTTCGCATCGTCCATAATAAATTTAAAGGTACCGTCATTTTCGTTATATTCCCAGCTCTGATAATAATATAACGTATTTCCAATCACAACGCTTCCGCCCGTATCCGAAAGGTTGCATTTATTCATATCGGAAAGAAAATCCCTGGAAGCCTTTACGGTCACTTCCGTACCAAACTGGCCTTTTGTGACCGCCTGCACGATTCCCTGGAATGCCTTATTATTATTTCCATCGCGCATCGCCACAAGCCCTTTCAGCGAACCTCCCATAGACGCGTTATTCAGGTTAAAATCGTTGCCGTTATCCCAATAAATATCATACAATCCATCGGCATCGCTCTGGTTGACTTTTTCATTATCCGCCCTGGAACGGCATTCCAGTTTATGATAATCGCCGCCGTCCACAATCGGCTGATTGCCGGCAATGCTCACGATGAATCTTGTTCCTCCTGTCTCCCTCTCCGGATCATAAGGATCGGTAATCGGGTATTCCTCTGTCTTAATGTCCACGATTTCCGATAATTCATCCAGCAGCAGATCTCTTTTATCTCTCAGCTGGTTCGCCCTTGTACCGGTCATCTCCACCACATTGATCTGTTTGTTCATGGTAGCGATCTCCGAAGTAATGGAATTGATGCGCTCCACCCGCAGTTTGATTTCTTCATTCACATCTTTCTGCAGCGCCTGCAAGTTTCCCGCCGTCGTATTGAAATATTCCGCCAGCTTCTGCGTGGAAGCTATAAAAGCTGCCTTATAATCCCTAAGGCTGGGATTATTCTTCACATCCTGCAACGCACGCATAAATTCGTCAAAAATAGCTTCAAACCCTGTATCTCCGTCGTCGTCCAGATAGTCTTCGATCGACTGGGTATAATATTTTTTAATATCATATTCGCCAAGCGTCGAATTATTGTTGCGAAAACGCAGGTCGTAAAATTCATCCCTGACGCGTTCTATAGCCACCGTATCCACACCGGCTCCGGCACACCCGTAGGTCGTAAAGAGCCTGAGGGCATCTGCCGCCTCCTGCGTTACCTGCTGTCTGCTATATCCGTCCGTATGGGTATTGGCAATATTGTTGGCCGTGGTGTTCAATGCCGCATTGGCCGCCCTGATACCCGATGACGCAATCGATAAACCAAAAAATTGTGATGGCATTTACTTCACCTTACCTTCCTAATGTGCTAAGAACATGTTCTATCATTTCGTTGATTACATTGACGTATCTGCTGGATGCATTAAACGCATTCTGGAACTTGATCATAAACTCCATTTCCTCCGAATCGGAAACGCCTACGATCATTTCCCTTGCGGAAAACGTCTCGTTTACTACTTCCGCCTGCAGATCCGATATTTCTTTATTCGCTTCCCCTGTAATAGCGACCTGGTCAATCAGATTGCCATAATAACCGATCAATGATACTTTCGTCTCAAGATTCGGGTTCAGCGTGTGGCTCTCCTCCGAAAACGCCGCTTTCAATCTGGCTGTTGTAGCCTTATCTTCCGATCCGTCTTTCAACCGGAAGGAAAGCGTTCCCGGCTCTCTCTTCAGATCCTCGTTTACGATCATGTTTCCAATCGTATAACCTTTTTCCGGATCGTCGGAAATCATCTCGAACATCTGAATGGCGATAGGATTGCCCTGAGCATCCTTCAGAACATTGCCGTTCTCATCTTTCGCCTTCATATAATCCGTATCCGGCTCGCTCTCCGCCGCCTGGCGCAGAACATCGTTAATTGCCGTTACCACTTTATTCACCAGCTGGTCAAATTCCGCCTGGACGTTCATGATCAGCGACTGGGAAATATCCCTGTTATATGCTTCTATGTTTTCTTTTGCCACATCCTGATAGGTAGCTCTTTTATTCCCCCGGGCATATACCAGCGCCCTCAGGGAACCGATATCCGTATTCAGCGAAGAGCGGATTTCCTGTGTAGTATCGAACACGGCGGAAGATTCCAGAATCGGTACTTTTTCCCCCCACGGCATCGTATTGTAATCGGCGAGCTGCGGCCAGTATGGCGTGTAAAATCCCGTATCCGGATCAGCATAAACGCCCATCTCGCTGATCGATTCGGTTCTTACAAAATCCACGCCTTCGAATTTGACGGTAACCGCGCCGTAAATATCCTCTTCATAACTGATCTTGCCTATCTTGCTCATTTCGTCCAGAATAAAATTTCTTCTGTCGCGCAAGTCATTGGCATTTTCCACATTTCCCGCTTCGGCTTTCATAATCTGCTGGTTGATCTGCACCAGCTCCCTGCCGTAATCGTTCAACTTATCCACGTTTTTCTTAATCTGCGTATTCAAATTATCCTGCATCTCGCAAAGGCCTTTATATACCAGCGAAGCTCTCGTCAGGAATTCATTGCAACGGGATACGAGAAGATTCTGATTCGTCATATCACAGGGATCCATATCCAAATCCTGGATTGTCTTCCAAAGATTCTGAATAGATTCGGAAAATTCCACCCCCTGAAACTCTCCGAACAAATCTTCCATTTCATCAATAACCTTCACATTGGACTCATAAAACGCGCTGCGTCCCGACTCCTTGCGATAGGTCTTATCCAGGAACATATCCCTGACCTGTCTTGTTTGGGAATAATATACGCCTAAGCCGTATTGCTGATATGCAACAGCGGAGGCGTTGACAGAAAGTGTCTGATAAGTTCTCGTATTAAGCAGAATCTGCTGTCTCGTATAGCCCTTCGTATCCACATTCGTCATATTATGCGCTGTGGTATTCATCGCATTCTGGCTGGTCTGCAATCCAGATGCTCCTATATATAAACTTCCAAATAATGGCATGATATCACCTCTCCCTGGGATTATTGTTTTGCATCAAATCCGTTTCTGCTTACCCCGATCGCGCTTCCCGCACTATATGCTCCTTTGTTATAGTTCGCCGTCTCGGGAGCCGCTTTCATCGCCTGAAACATGTTTATGTCAAACTCGATCATTTCCAATGCATTCAGTATCAGATCCCTGTTCTGCTCGTTGACCTGGCGTACTTGATGCACCACCGCTTTGAGCTTGTCATGTACCTTTGCCAGCTTTTGCTGTTCCGCCGGCCTTGGTTCAAGCATCTGAATAATATTCGTCAATATCAAATCTTCAACATCCCTGTTTACTACGTTGGCAATATCCTGAATCACTTCCCGCCTTTTATTGTCTAAATGATTGATTCTGCTTGCAACGATTTGTTCTTCATCCGTGATTTTTGATAATTCTTCTAAATTGCCGGAAATAATTGCCGGTTTCTTTTTTGTGGACAGCTCCAGCAAGTTCTCATATTCGTCACATATACCACCTAATACTGTAATCAGGTTTTCCATCAAACTTGCCACGAAACTACCCCACTTCTTTCATTTTTTGTAATAATTTGTCAGCAAAGGCTCCTGCTTCCACTCCATAAGTACCTGCCTGAATACTATTTTTGAGAGGAGCAGTTATCTCTTCCCTGATGTCGCTGCTTGCAGCTACCGCCTGTTTTGCCACCTGATATTCCCTTCCAATGCTGGAAATCTGAAGCTGATCGGTAGCACCGACGCCGGGCTTCCTTTGGCTTTTATCAGTTTTCGATGTCTTATATATCTGCTGAACCTGTGTATATGCCTCAATACGCATTGTCCACTCCTCCTTCCATGAGCTTACTGATGTCTTATTATTATTATCGGACTTTTGGGCGATTACTTTAGAGTTAAAAATTTTTTTTGCGCGGCATCAAATATCCGCCATCTCTTATTTTAATCAAAAGAGGCCGCCACATGCATTTTCCCTGTGACAGCCTCCTGCTCTTTTTTTTCCTGTTTTCTTACTCTGTTTTTTATTTTTCTTCCGCCGTCCTGAAAGCTGCCAACGCCCCTTCCAATTCCGCCATTTTCTCTTTCAGCTCCGCACTCGCCTGTTTCAACGATTCCACTACGTCCATCTGCTTTTGGGAAATGTTGAATACTTCTCCCGAAGCCGTGGCCGTTTCTTCCGACACGGCGGAAATGCTGCTTACCGCATCCAGCGTATCCTGCCTCTGGGCATCGATGCTTTCAATATCCCCCGATATCCGCCGGATCGTATCCAGCATCTGCCTGGTGCTTTCCGCAATATCGCGGAAATCTTCCGTTGTATGTTTTACAAGAAGCGCCTGTTCTCCTACGATCTCCCCGGCCCTTTCAGCCGTGGAAACAGTGTCTTTCGTCTGTTTTACGATCTCATCCACTACTTTGTTGATCTCGCTGGCTGCCTCGCTGGAGCCATCGGCCAGTTTTCGGATGGCTTCCGCCACTACTGCAAATCCCTTTCCTGCTTCCCCTGCTCTTGCCGCTTCTATCGACGCGTTCAACGACAGCAGATTGGTTTCTTCCGCAATATCATTGATCGTCTCCACAAATTCCCCGATCACCATAGATTTTCTTGCTAATTCTTCAATGTCCGATTTTACCCTGTCCGTTACCTCGATCGTAGCCTCGGTTTTTCCCGACAAAGCTTCCATCGTCTCGATACTTTTCTCCACAATCTCCTTTGTGGCTTCCGAGCCGCGTGCTGCCTGTTCGATGCTTCCGCCGATTTCCTCAATCTTCCTGGAAAGGGAATCCATCTGATTCAGGCAATCCCCCGCATCCGAAGCCTGGAGAGATACTCCTTTATCTATCTCCGCCAACGTCGCCTTAATTCCCTGGGAAGATTCCTCGATCTTTGCGGAAACCTCTTCCACGCCGCCCGCCGCATTTTTTACCAGCATAGCAATCCCTTCCACCTGCTGGATCAATCCTTTCATATTGGTGATCACATTCATAATGTACCGGGACAATATACTGAATTCGCTTTTGCCTTTTGTCTTCAGGCACACGGTCAAATCGCCTTCCGCCGCTTTTTTCAGGCGTTTGATGATTCCTGACATACCGGCGCTGATATTCAGAGAGATCAAAAAGCCGATAATGACCGCCACGATACATGCCACGGCCACGAGCATCACCGTAATACTTTTAATGGCTTCGGCGCCTTTCGTCACATGGCGGACAGGCACAAGGTATCCCAATGCGGCTCCTGTCTTTTCACTTTTTGCAAAAGTAAAGAAATACTCCTGGCCGTCATAAATTACGTATTCCGTACCCTGCAATTCTTCCGCCGCAAGGCAGTTCCTGAAGAAATCCTTGTCATAAAAAGCGAATTCCTCCGTAATTTCCTCATTTTTTATTACCAGTTCCCTCCCATCCCCTGTCACGAATCCAAGGATAGAACCGTCTGAGGTATCCACCTTTGACAAGCTCTTCTTTACCGCCTCTTTACTGATATCCACTATAAAAACCGCCGCCCGGTTCGGAAAAGCGCTCATATAAGATATCGCATAATCGTCCTGATGATACCCCGTCAACGCGTCCATCTGCGGATGGCTCCCCACCCAGGCAGTGGATTTCCCCAGCCAGTCAATCACATTCTTTTCATATATCACCTTCTGCCCTTCTTCCGTTTCGGCCCATTTTTCATAATAGCCGTCCGCACTCTGGTCGGAAGATTCCAGCGTACTCATGACCTTGCTTCCGCTTTTCGGTATAATATAAATAGCGTTGATCAGTTCATTGGATCTCTGCCTTACTTTAATATTGGATGCATTTTTTCTGTAGATGGAAGACGCTTTGGAAAGGTCGTTTTTGAACAGACCGTTTGCCAGGCTTTGCAACTCCGTATCCAAACGCATCTGCATCGCTTCCGCGCTAACCATAGACATGCCAAAATCCAAATACTGCATCTGCGTTTCGATGGAAGTCCTGGCTGTTTCCTCAAAATTAGCAACCATTCCTTCCTCCGCCTTTTTGGAAGAAATAACACCTACCAATATAACAAAAAATATGGGAACCAAAAAACCGATCAACAGCTGTACTTTCAAATTCACGTTCAGCTGAAAATCCATTTCTTTTTTCTTTATTTTTGTCTTTGTTCCTGTTCCCACATTTACATTCAAATGCTTATTTCTCCCTGCTTTCGCTGCCATGGCATATTCCTCCTATCCACGTCAATTATAGCATTAATACAACTTTTCCACCACTGCTTTCGACGTTTTCTTGTTGTTTTCCCTGGAAACCGCCAGATTTCTCCTATAATATTCCCGGAACAAAACGTCAATGATATAAAGCTGGCTCATTTTTACGCTCATGGATCCGCCTTCCAAAGGTCCTTCGTTTGCACCGCAAGTCAAAAGGACGTCCGTATAATTCGTCAGCGGGGATTTCAAAAAACGGGTAATTCCAACGATCTTTGCTCCGGCCTGGCGCGCTATCTCCGCCACATATACATTGTCTTTCGTGGAGCCGGAATAAGAGATAATAAAGATCAAATCATCGGGAGATGCCATGGAAGCGGACATCGCCTGCATATGGGGATCCTCGATGCAGCTTACTTTGTTCATAATCCGGAGGAATTTATTGCGTGCCTCCTGTGCCGTCAGCAGACTGTCCCCGATACCGAAAAAGTAAATCTGCTTCGCCGCCTCTATCATCTCTACCGTTTTTTCCACCGCCTCCGCGCTGAGCAGCGTTCTCGTTTCCCTGAGGGCGCTGATATGCGTCTCCAATATGCTATCCAGCATACCGGAAAGGGAATCCGATCCTTCCATGTTTCCCTCCTCCAGCTTTTCCGCCGTTTCACCCGGCGTAAGGCTCAGGGAAAGCTTCATTTTGAATTCCTGATATCCTTTTACTCCCACCGCCCGGCAGAAGCGATGCACGCTGGCATCCGCCACATCGCAGGCATCCGCCAGATCGGTAATGGACATAAAAAGAACTGCACCGGCATTTTCAGCCACATAATCGGCAATTTTTTTTTCAGTTTTGGTAAACTGGTTATATAATAGCTGTATATCTAGTAAAAGACTGGATGATGACACCATATTCCTCCCTTTTGCCGTAAGACACTTCCGTATTGATAAAAGAGACATGGGCTGCCCATGTCTCTTATGTCAGGTCAACAATATTTCTTCACCGCATCCGCAATCATGTCTGCACATTCCTGTGCAATCCCTTTGTCACTTTCCGCCAATTCCGCCAGAGGCGCCCTGACGCTTCCAACGTCCGGCCCTCCCTGGATGCGGATAATTTCCTTGATCACGGCATACATATTTCCGTGCGTAGAACACATCTTATATATAATCCTGCATATATCGTTCTGGACTGTTCTTGCATCCTCTATTTTTCCTTCGTAGAAAAGCTCTCTCACCTTGATAAACAATTCCGGCATAGCGGCATACGTACCGCCGATTCCCCCTACGGCTCCAGCCGCAAGCCCCGAAACAAACTGTTCATCCGGTCCGTTGAATACGATCACATCCTCATCGCGGAACATCTGGATATCCTGCACGGGCATGGAAGAATTCTTTACTCCTATCACCCTTGGATTTTTCTTCATCTCTCTCAGCAAAGACACCGTCAAAGCGACTCCCGCCAACTGCGGAATATTATAAATAATAAAGTCCGTATCCTTTGCAGCAGAAGAAATATCGTTCCAATATTTTGCGATGGCATGCTCCGGCAGATGGAAATAGATCGGCGGGATGGACGCGATCGCATCCACGCCAAGGCTCTGCGCATGAGCCGCGAGTTCCATGCTGTCCGCCGTATTATTGCAGGCAACGTGAGCGATCACCGTCACCTTTCCTTTTGCCTCTTCCATAACGTTTTCCAGCGTCAGCTTGCGTTCTTCGACGCTCTGGTAGATACATTCCCCCGAAGAACCGCCTACATAGAGTCCGGTAACTCCCTTCCCGATCAAATATTTTGTCAATGCCCGCACACGTTCAGGAGAAACCTTTCCCTCCTCATCATAGCAAGCATAGAACGCCGGAATAACCCCCTGATATTTTTTTATGTCCATAATACAATTCCTCCTCTTTTTATCCTCTCATACTATCCTCCAATCCCCCGGAGCTGAAGCTGCGATGAAAAATGCCGCTTTTCAGGCATTTTTCGGTGTGAAGAGCGGTTCGCGATGCGAACCCTAGAAGTTCTTGGCGAAGCACCCACTGGTGCGAGCCTTAGAACTTCTCTTCACACTAACCTTTAACCGCACCCATTGTAATACCTTGTGTAAAGTATTTCTGGAATAACAGGAAGATCGTAATAATAGGAATCGCACCAAGCGCCGCTCCTGCCATAATCAGACCGAAGTCGTTGGACATTTCTGCCTGCAGCTTGGCAATACCAAGCGCGATTGTCAAGTTCTTGCTGGAATTCAGCATGATCAACTGCAGGAAATAATCATTCCAGGTCGTAATAAAAGTAAAAATCGCCAGCGCTCCGATACCAGGTTTTACAATCGGCAGCACTATAGTCAAAAATGTCTGAATCTCACCGGCACCGTCGATCCTTACCGCCTCGAGCATTTCCGTTGGTATCGTCTCCGAAAACTGTTTCATAAGGAATATACCGAAAGGCCAGCCGACAGTAGGCAGGATTACCGCCCAAACGCTGTCATGCATCCCTAAAAACGACATTTCTTTTAACAAGGGAACAAGAACGACCTGTTTCGGCAATGCCATAGCGCATACCAAAAAGGTAAACAGCATTCCCCTTCCCACAAATCTTTTTTTCGCCAGCGCATAACCAGCCATAGCCGCGGTAATACAAGTCAGGCCCATGGACATAAGCGCAATGAATATACTGTTAAACAACCATTGTATCGCCGGTTTATCAAAAAGTCTTACATAGTTATCCGTTGTCGGATTCTTAGGAAACCATTCCGGTATCGCCGCATTGATTGCAGCCGGATCCTTAAAAGATCCTGTTACGATCCAATATACAGGGAAAATAAATAAGATAGCCAGAACAATCATAATGATCATTACTATTACATCATAAGCAGTTGTACGTTTTACTCCACTATTCATTATTTATTCACCCCCTTAATCTACGCTTCCTGATTTGGTTACTTTAAACTGCAATGCGGAGAATATCGCAATAACCGCCGCAAGGAAGATTCCCATCGCATTTCCGTATCCATAACGGTTCAGTTTAAATGCTTCATAATAAATATAATACATGATCGTATCCGTAGAATGCTTCGGTCCGCCGGATGTCAGCAGCTGGATCAATGCAAAACACTGGAAAGAATTGATCGTTGTAATGACTAAAACATACAATGTTGTCGGCATAATGGAAGGCCACTTAATCTTCCAGAATGTCTGTACATCAGTTGCCCCGTCCACTTCCGCCGCCTCCACCAAAGAGGGATCCACATTACCCAAAGCGGCAATATAGAGTACGATCGGCTGTCCTATAGACGTTGTAAATAAAATCAGAATAATACACCAGATAGCCGTTTTCTCATCTCCCAGCCAACTGACATTCTGATCGATCACGCCTACACCGGACAGAACCGTATTAAACAGTCCCGTGTATTTATTAAACATCCATTTCCATACTACGGCAACCGCAACCGTACCGGTAACGACTGGCAGATAAAATATACAACGGAAAAAAGATCTGGTAACCGCATGCATCCTATAAATTGATGAGCCTACCCACAGTGAAAATATAGTTACCGTAGGAACCGCTACGACAACGATAAGCACTGTATTCCAAAATGCCCGCTGGAAAATTTCATCCTGGAACATTTCCACATAGTTTCCAATTCCAACAAAGCTAAAATCGCTCATTGTATAATTGAAGAAACTGGTAAAAAGGCACATAAACATAGGAATGATAACAAAACCTATAAAGAAAAACAAACTTGGTAGAAGAAACAGGTAAGCAGCCCTGGTTTCACGCATAACCAGCACTTTGCTTCGTGTCGTCACATTTTTTTTCCCCATATCAACATTCCTTCCTGAACTAATTTTGTCCACAACGCTGTGGCATTTGCCTGTCTTACGAGAAAGACTGCTGCACCCCTGATTTTCCAATCATTGGTGCAACAGCCCCTATGAAATATCAGTTAACCAAAACCTGACAAAATCCTTTAGTTTGCAGAAGCGTCTGCCGTAGCCGTATTACATGTCTCTACATAAGTATCTGCTGCTGTCTGAACATCTTCACCATCAAAGATCTGCTGAAGCATGTTCCACCATGCGGTACGCTGCTCTGCCCAGCCGAGCGTTACGTTGTAGTAATCGCCCAACCACTGCTGGAAGCTTGCGTACATTGCCATACGCTCTTCATCTTCTGTTCCTGCATAGATATTGCCGTAAGAGGAACGTACCGGGAAGAAGCCTGTGCTTGCTACGCTGGCAGGACCCTGTGTCGCATCGTCACAAATAAATTCGATAAAGAGTTTTGCTGCTGCAATCTTATTCGCATCGCCGTTATCAAAGATACCGAATCCCCAGATACCACCGCAAAGTTCAGGTGTTCCGCTCTCGGAAGGGAATGCTACCGGATAAGGAGTGAATGCTGTCTCTGCCGCATATGTCAGCTGGTTTGCTGCATTCCAGCAGAAGCTCATTGCGATCGTTTCATTTGCAAATAACTGGATCTCATCGGATGCAACCGCACCTGCGTCATAGCTTAACAATCCTGCATTTGACCAGTCAACCAGCTGCTGCAAGCCCTTAACGCCCGCTTCACTGTTCATCGTCCACTCTGTATGCTCTGCATTTGTAAATTCTGCATTGTAAAGGTTCATTGCCAATGCACGGGTACCCTGGTCGCCGCCCTGGCCGCCGCAATATACAACGCCGGTTGTATCAACGCCGTAATCTTTCAAAGCCTGTAAAGCTTTTTCAAAGTTCTCGGTCGTCCATGTACGGTCGTCATTTATGTACTGCATAGCGTCTGCTGCTTCGAACAATTCCTGATTAACCGCCATCGTATGAGTCGTCATACAAAGGGGATATTCATAGTAAGCGCCGCTTTCGGATTTACAAGCTGCAACTACCGCTTCGCTCGTTGCGGAGATATCTGCTAATGCTTCCTCATCCCAAAGATCTGCGAGGTCAACCATCTTGCCCTTTGCGCCCCAGTTACTTACCAGACGCTCCGGTCCTTCCATAATAACATCAGGCGTCGTTCCTGCTTCGATAGCTGCCGTTACCTGATCGTCGCCGGACTGGTAATCCAGATATTCTACCGATACATTGATATCCGGGTATACTGCGTTGAATGCTGTAACAAATCCTTCCACTGTTGCTGCATCGCCAAACTTACCGATGGGATATGTCCATAAGGTAATGTCTGCCGCTACGCTTTCTGCTGCAGGAGCTTCCTCTTCCGCGGGAGCCGCCTCTTCAGCAGGAGCCGCTTCTTCTGCGGGAGCTGCCTCTTCTGCAGGAGCTGCTTCTTCTGCGGGAGCTGCCGGTTCTTCAGCAGCAGGAGCCGGTGAACTACCGCATGCTGCTAATGAAAATGTCATGGCTCCAGCCAAAAGTAATGCTACTAACTTTTTCATTCTCTTTCCTCCTTCAAATTGTTAAAAATTATGAATTGCTTTCAATAGCCTAACCGCTATTTGTTAAAATTGTACAATATGCGTTTCCTTTTGTCAATATATTTCCAGGAAAATTTTTTAAAAATATTTTTTTTGCAGAAATTTATTTTCATTTTAATGACACCAAAAGGCACTTATGTTATAATCAGTAAAAAGTTATGAAAGGATCTGATTACGATGAAACAAACTCTGGAAGAAATCTTAGCTGCAACCCGTCATTCCATTATCGTTTCCTGCCAGGCGCTTCCCGGCGAACCTTTATATTACGAAGAAATGTCGTTGATGCCCTTTATGGCAAAGGCTGCGCAGATGGCAGGCTGCAAATGTATCCGGACCAGCAGCGTCAGGGACGTGGAGGAAATCAAAAAAGCGACCGGTCTGCCTGTCATCGGCCTGATCAAACGCGTCTATGAGGGTTATGACGCGTATATTACACCCACCATGAAAGAAATCGACGAACTCGTCGCAGCGGAATCCGACATCATCGCATTGGACTGCACGCTGCGCACACGGGGCGACGGAACTACTATTAATGAATTTCTGGCACAGATCCGCGAAAAATACCCGGATATCGTCCTGATGGCAGATGTTTCCACTCATGAAGAAGGCGTAAACGCATGGAAATGCGGCGTCAATCTGGTAGGAACCACTTTAAGCGGCTATACCCCGTATTCCCCTAAAGTTGACGGCCCGGATTTTGAACTCGTTTCCCGGCTTGTCCGCGATCTGGAAATTCCCGTCATTGCAGAAGGCAAAGTACATTATCCTGACCAGGCGAAAAAAATGCTGGAACTCGGCGTTCACGCCGTAGTTGTAGGCGGCGCCATCACGAGACCACTGGAAATCGCCCAGCGCTTTTATAAAGCGATTGAATAGCGATGACCCGAAGCGGAACATGCAACGGCCAGCACCGGAAAGGAGAACTGCCATGATTTATGATAAGCTTGAAAATATCGGCCGGTATAAAGGAATGAACAAACATCTGGATACCGCCATCGACTATATTCTGCACAATGACCTTTCTTCCCTCCCTTCGGGCAGGACAGAACTGGACGGCGACAATGTATATATTAATGTAATGGAAGCAGCCGCCGGCCCTCTGGAAACAAGAAAGTATGAGATTCATAAGAAATATATGGATATACAAATCGATCTCGCCGGCACGGAGGCCATCCATACCGGAGACATGAGCGCTATGTCCGTCGAAAGCTACGACGCCGCATCGGATTTTGGCTCAGTCCAGTGTCCCGATCTGGCTTCCTGCACCATAGGCCCCGGCAATTTCATCCTCTGTATGGCGGAAGAACCACACAAACCCGGAATTGCCGTATCGGATGATACCCGCTTAAAAAAATGTGTATTTAAAGTACATATATAGTCTGTAAACATTATCAATTTGGAAAGGAGACGGTTCTGGTATGAAAAATCTCGTATTTGACATCGGCGGTACTGCAATTAAATATGGCATTTGTGAAAATGATAAACTGCTCCAGGTAAACGAAATCCCCACCCACGCCAGCATGGGCGGAAGGCATGTTATGGATACTCTGACCGGTCTTATAAGATCTATCATGGAAAAAACAAAATGCGATGCCATCGGCATCAGCACGGCCGGACAAGTGGACGCATCCAAAGGATCCATCATTTACGCCAACAGCAATCTCCCTGATTACACGGGCACCCGGATACGCCAGGAACTGGAAAATACTTTCCTCCTTCCGGTCATGGTAGAAAACGATGTGAATTCCGCTGCCATCGGCGAAGCTATTTACGGAGCCGGACAAGAATATCCTGATTTTCTCTGCCTCACTTATGGCACCGGAGTGGGCGGAGCTATTATCCATGATAAACAAATATACCACGGCTCCAGTTTTTCCGCAGGGGAATTCGGCGCTATCGTAACCCACGGAACAGCCAAAGCCTTCGGTTCCGATTTCTTTGATGGCTGCTATGAACGCTATGCATCTACCACAGCCCTTGTCAACTCCGTCTCCGCCCATGATCCTTCCCTTGACAACGGGAAAAAAATCTTCGAGCGGATTGATGACGAAGAAATACGAGCTATCGTAGACTGCTGGATCAATGAGATCCTTTTCGGCCTGACCAGCCTGATCCATATTTTTAACCCCTCATGCGTTATTCTCGGGGGCGGCATCATGGTACAGCCTTATATTATAGAACAAATCAACTCCAAAATCGGCCAAAGCATTATGCCAAGCTTTGCCCATGTGAAAATCAAAACCGCCGCTTTGGGCAATACTGCCGGATTATTGGGCGCGAACCATCTCGCATCCCAATATAAAAACAAAAGCGACGGCAAATAAATCATATTCCTGCCAGATTTTTCTTCCGGCTCCGGGCAGACAGTTTTTCCAGGAGCCGGAAGATTTTGTTTTTTTCATATTCTCTTTGGAAAAGAAAACTTGCAAAAATCCCCCCTACTCAGCAATTTCCCGTAAACACGTTTTTCAAATATTTTTTTGCGGTTCTGGCAAGGCGGTATACCAGCTCCACGTCAGTCGCTTCCTTATCCTTGGTTCGGTACTGCGGGAAAAAACGGGTGATATGCAGCGGCATTTCCGCTCCACCCGCAAGAGATGCGATCCATCCGGCTTCCTCTTCCATCTCTTCTACGCTGTCGTTTTCCCCGGGTACGATCAATGTAGTCAGCTCCACGTGGCAATCTCCGGAAGCTCTGGCAATAAATCTCTTTACCGACTCCAGATCTCCGCCCAGCTTCTCATAATAGCTCTCATCAAAACCTTTTAAATCAATATTCATCGCATCTATAAAAGGAAGAATTTCTTCCAGCACTTCCAGGGATGCCGATCCGTTCGTTACAAGCACATTGTCCATGCCGGCCTCTTTTACCAGCTTCGCCGTATCCCGCACATATTCCCAACCAACCAACGGTTCGTTATAGGTAAATGCAACTCCTATATTGCCCATAGGTTTACATGCCAGCGCTTTATCCGCCAAAACCTCAGGGGAGAGAAAAACCGCACCCACTGTTTCCTCCGCCTCCTCCCTTCCCACCATGGAAATTTCGTGATTCTGGCAAAAGGGACATTTTAAATTGCATCCGAAGCTCCCAACGGATAAAACCAGGCTTCCGGGACGATACATTTTCAAAGGCTTTTTTTCTATAGGATCCAGTGCCAGGGATGTGACCATCCCATAATTATCGCATACGATCCGCCCGTCTGAGTTCTTTCTCGCCAGGCAGATCCCTCTTTGCCCCGGCGACAGGCAGCAGCGGTGCATACATGTATGACATGTTATTTTCATGGATGATGTTTCCGTAAACAATGTATTCATAAAGTTCCCTCTTTCCGTTCGGATCAGTAATGCCGGATCACTTCGAATCTTTCCAGTTCCACTTCTTCCCCTGTCCCAATCCCGGCCTTATCCTTCGCTATGGCTATCTGCTCCTCCACAGTATTCACTCCGTCCAGATCCGGGAGCAGCAGACCGCGTTTGTATCCTTTAGTTACAACGACTCCATACTTCTTTACATCCAGTTCCTCCGGGGAACTGATCCGTTCCATATCCCCCAGTACATCCACACTGATCACGAGCCGATCCAGTTCTTCCGGTTCTATAGGAGAAAACCGCGGATCTCTGGTGGAAGCGCTGACGGCGTTCTCTATAATTTCCTCCGCAACACAGGACTGCACCCCGCAGACCGTTCCAATACACCCCCGCAGCCTCCCATCTTCTTTAATAGAAACAAAGACTCCCGCTTTTCTGCCATACATTTCCTCCGGCAGCCCTTCCGGCGCTTCTATTCTTTTTCCGCTGCGTATATACTCTTCTATGGTTTTCCTGGCCAGGCTCACATAAGCATCCTCTTTTGCTCTCCGTTCCCGCATCTCTTTTCTTTCTTTTTCCTCGTGCTGCTCTCCGAAGTTCCTTCCGGGATCACCGCCGCAGGGCGCAAAACAGCAAATGCCGTAGCCCACGCCAAAAGGCCCCTCATAAGAAAGAACTTCCGCCTCAACCCTTATCCTGTCCAAAGCTCCCGCCATCATCGTAAAGGAACGATGCCCGCATTCCCCTGCCTTTTCGCAAAAATCTTCCGAAAATTCCAACAATTCTCCAAAGGCCGCTCTTCCCATCACATCCATAATCCGCCTGTCATAAGCCGGCCCTTCCTCCCGATACCCATAAGGCCCGTCCTCTTTCAGCCGGTGGGAAAGATCCCCGCTGCCGATCAGCACCGTTTTTCTGTCCAAAGCCTCCGCAGCTCTTTGGATACACTGCCCAAGCTCGTAATGCCGGATCAGCGGCAAACCGGAAAGGCCGATCCTGACCAGCCGGTATTCTTTCCAATACTGTTCCACGAAATATAAAGGCACCATGGTTCCGTGATCCAGCTTTTTCCCCCGCTCTCCCATAGTTCCCGCCGGAAGTCCCCTGATATCCGCCAGTCTGCACAATTTTTCCACAAATTCAGTATCATACCAAACCTCTGTTTTCACTCCCCCCGCCCGGAACTGTCCCAAATCCCCCTTGGCCTTCTTCCCCGGCGATATATGGAAATAGTCCGCATACATCGTCTGGTGAGGAGATATCAGCACGATCGTCTCAGGCTTGATTTCCCCGATCCTTTTGGCTGCTTCCCGGTAGGCGCAGACCGTATCCTCTATTTTCTTTTCCTCCCCTCTTCCCACATCCGGCACGATCAATGGCGGATGGGGAAGCATAAATGCCCCCGCAACAAATGCCCCCGCAAATGCTCCTGCAATACTCATTTTATCCCCGCTCCTTTCCGATTAAATTCTCATATATGATCCGGTCTTCATCCTTAAATACATTAAAAATCACCCGGTCCATAGCATTCTGATGTCCCTTCAGAAAACGAATGACCGTATCTACTGCGATCCTTGCCGCCTCGTCGTTCGGAAAATGAAACTCGCCGGTAGATATACAGCAAAAAGCCACGCTGGAAATATGATGGGCCATGCAGCATTCCAGTACATTTTGATAGCAATTCCGCAAATCTTCACAGAGAGCGTCTGTCAGTCCCCCATATACGACCGGCCCCACCGTATGGATCACATAATCGCAGGGAAGATTATAACCCTTTGTCAAGGTAGCCGTTCCTGACGGCTCCTCGTATTCGTCTCCATACCTCATCCGCCTTCCTTCCATAATATGTCTGCATTCTTCCCGAAGCTGCATGCCGGCAGCGCTGTGAATAGCATTATCAATACACCGGTGACAGGGTACAAAGCATCCCAGAAGCTGCGAATTGGCGGCATTGACGATAGCTCCCGTTTTCAGCCTCGTAATATCCCCCTGCCAGATGGATATTCTGCCGGCCAGCAGGTGAGAACTTCCATATTGTTCCTCGACAGTAGGAATTTCCGCCAGGGATACCACGCCTTTCTCTTCCAGTTCTTCCTGCAAATATGCGTCCTGCGCCTCCAGCATTTCCTCCGAGACCTCCCTTGGCATACGGATATTCATCAACGAGCGAATTTCCATTTTAGCTCTCATTTTCCCCCTTTTTAAATTCCGTCCCCTGTTTCCTTCCATCCCCCCTTCCCAATCATCCTCCCGCAGCATTTTCAAAAAAAGTTCCGCCTTATTTCCGCTCATTTTCAACATCCTCCCTCCTCTTTAAAAAAGAGACCAACGGCATGATATATTCTTTACATTAATTATTTATACTATGGCAGACCACATTGTCAATACCGCATGAAGGAACCGGCACAAATTAATTTTTATGGTTGAAACCGCCCCCGCGATTCAACAAACCGGTGATTGAGATATGATTCCTATACTGATAATATAGTAGAAAAAGATATTAGAATAGGGAGATCGGACATGGACAATCATCTTGGAACAGCCATTATGAAAAGAAGAAAATTAATGGGATACACACAGCAGAATATTGCGGAATATCTGAACGTTTCCTTTCAGGCAGTATCGAAATGGGAAAATGGCACGTCCTGCCCCGATGTTACATTGCTGCCGCAAATCGCACACATTTTGGGAACTACCACGGATGCCTTATTGGGATACCGCTCCTTACCGGCAACCGCCTACGAAGATCGCTATAAAGAAAAAGAATATTACTGGGGCCTTAACCCCAGCCACTTATGCTATGAAATTATGAAAATCATGCCTCCGACCAAGCCATACCGAGTTCTGGACATCGGCTGCGGCGAAGGAAAAGACGCCGTATTTCTCGCCAGAAACGGATACATTGTTTCCGCTCTCGACGCTGCGGAAACAGGGCTGGAAAAAGCCCGCGCCCTGGCAAACGCCCATGGAGTTCAGATCGATTTCTTTCGGGCAGATGCCCTTGATTACAGGCCGGACGCCTGTTTCGACATTATTTTCAGCAGCGGCGTGTTCCACTATATCCCCCTGCACTTGCGGGAAGAGTGGATATCGTCTTTCAAAGAACACACTTCCCCGGGAGGCATCCATGCGGTCAATGTATTCGTGGAAAAACCTTTCCTCGCGCCCGCTCCCGATACGGAACCGTCTGAAACGGCCGGCCCTGGCTGGCGTTCCGGCGAATTATTCACCCTTTACCATGACTGGCTCTTTCACAGCATGAAAGAAGAAATCTTTGACTGCTACAGCAGCGGGGTTCTTCATAAACATTGCATGGACACGCTGATTGCAGAGAAAACGATTGCGGAGAAAACAGAAGAATAAGCAGTAATCCTGCATAAGCCGGCGGGCAAAATCCGCCGCCAGCCCTATTGATAGGAATTCCATAATTTATAATCGAATTCAACCTCCCAGCCTTCTTCTTCACAAAAGATACCATGCATCTTATGATACGACATGCCCACGGTCTTCAGGCCGCGTGTTTCGCTCCTCACCACATATTTTTGACCTTCTATATATGCCGTGCGCTCCTCTCTTCTCGTAAAAGCATAATAGAAAAAGCCGATAACAGAAAAAAGCATACTTCCCATGATCACGCCGATGATCAATACGATACCGGCCGTTTTTACGGCCGCCTGTTTTTCCGGCCCCATAGTATATGCCCCTATCAGGTAAACAATACCTGCGGCAAATCCTGCCGCAATAAAACCTGCTATCGTTACCAGTATGTCCGTAAACCAGGCCCTGAATTCCCAATTCATCATGACCGCACACACGCTAAGTATCCCGATAAAAAAAACAAACGCCCCCAGAATGACCACTAGGATTTTCAATATCTTTTTTCCAAATGCTATTTTTTCCATTATTTTTCCCACAGTGCCTTTCCTTTTTCAATTCCTTTTCCAACCAGAATCGGTACTGCAATCCCAGCACTTTCCTCATGCATACATTTACTATCTCAACCAAAAACAGCGCCGGAACAAACCATGCCGCGAAATTAATCCAAAACTGATGCCTGCCGGAAAACGGCGAAAGAAAAAGTGTCCGAAAAGATAAATCCTCGCCGAAAGAAAATCCTGTCTCGCGAAGTATTTGCGCCAGGATCCCGTACAACAGGTTCCATAAAAAATAAGGAATCAGCAAAGTAACACATTTTTTCAAAATATAACCAGCAATATTCTTCACAGAGACAGTCTTCCCTGCTGTGATCCATTGTTATTATTATAATTTGAAAACATAAAAAACACAACTTTCACGACATCGGCAGTCTCATGAATACAGGAAATCTACCCCGTCCTTCTGCTTTTTATAATCCCGGGAAAAGCTTTTCGCCCCGGAATCATAAAGGCGGCAGTCGCGGGTATGCAGAAGCGTCGTATTGTTGGTAAATCCTCTCAGCTTCTTAGCGCAGACCCATATATCACGGTAAGGGCATATAATGGCTTATGCTGCGGAAAAACCATGGAGATGTCCCCTAAAGACTGCATTCTAATTGACAATCATATGGTTCATCCGCGACATGCTTTTGATTATAAATTTCCGCCTCAACACAACCCATTGATTTATAAAAGGCTTGGCTCTCAACGGCTGAATGCGCAGATATGTAGAGTTTTTTCGCTCCTTTTTGTTTCGCCCATTTCTTCGCCTGGTGAAACAGCGTTTTGCCGATTTGATAAATCGGAAAGTGCAGCAGCACTTTTGGCTAAATCGATTTTTTCAAAAGTGTTTCTACTTCTTTTGGTTTCAATACCTTTCCCATAGAAACAACCTGTTCATTTACAACAAGAGCCGGCATGCTCATTACGCCATACTGCATGATTTTTTCCATGTCTGTAACATATTCAACCTCAATGGTAAATCCCATGGAATGAACCGCTTTCTGCGTTGCTTCTAACAGTGCATGACAGTTTTTGCAACCAGCGCCTAAAACCTTAATACAGCAAATCCCGTCCACTGTTTTCCCGCAACACTCTTTTTCCTGCTTGATTTCCGTTGTCTTACTTACCTGGCAGCCGGTATTACAAGCGCAAGCAGATGTTTTGGTTTCTTTGTTTTTTCTGTTAAATAATGCCATGATGAATACCTCCATTTATTTTTCGCTTTCCAATCGTTTTTTCAAAACCTCATAATGATTTCGGTTGTTTTTTCCACTTCATTTCAAATGAGTATTGTCTGTATGGCATTAAAAAAATAACCAACCAGTATAATTCCAATCGTACATATTGAAATAAAAATCCATAAAAGTTTAGGTTTTACCGCTTTACGAAGCATAATCATAGAAGGCAGGGACAAAGTGGTAACCCCCATCATAAAAGATAAAACAACACCCAGCAATGCTCCCTTTGCCAGTAGTGCTTCTGCAATCGGAATTGTTCCAAAAATATCTGCATACATGGGTACTCCGGCAATAGTTGCGATAATTACGCCAAATGGGTTGTTATCTCCGAGTATTTTTACAATGATTTCTTCCGGTATCCAGTTATGAATCATTGCTCCGATACCTACACCGATTAAGATATAAGGGGCAACCTTTTTTGCGGTAGATACCACCTGTTCCCATGCACAATGAAGTCTATCCTTAAAGTGCAATTCTTCCTGCGGAATATCAACGGATTTTCCATTTCTAATGTATTCTTCCACTTCATTTTCAAGATGTAGTTTTTCGATCAAACTACCTCCTGCAACGGCAATGATAAGTCCCAGCAGAACATACACGATTGCCACTTTCCAGCCGAATATGCTCATAAGGAGTACAAGCGATCCGAGGTCTACCATAGGGGAAGAAATTAAAAAGGAAAATGTAACACCCAACGGCAGCCCGGCACTGGTAAATCCGATAAATAACGGAATGGACGAACAAGAGCAAAACGGCGTAACCGTTCCCAAAAGGGCAGCTATTATATTTGCACCTATTCCTCGAAATCTTCCTAATATTTTTTTGGTTCTCTCCGGCGGGAAATAACTTTGAATATACGAAATTGCCAAAATCAAAACGCCCAGTAATACCATAATCTTTATCGTATCGTAGATGAAAAACTGAACGCTTCCGCCCAACCGGGTTTCAGTAGATAAACCACATGTCTCTAACAGATTTCCTACCAGTCGGTTTAGCCATTTCATGCCGAGGATTTCATTCTGAAAAAAATCCCAAACACTTTTTACTGTCTGCATATTATAACCTCTTTCAATAGAGCCAATACCTTTTCACTGCCTTGCTTGCTGATTTGGTAATGTGTCCATTTACCGTCCTCACGGCCTGTCACAATACCTGCTTCACATAGAATTTTCATATGATAGGAAAGCGAAGATTGAGGCATATTCACTTCATCGGTTAAAGTGCAAGTACACTTTTCCCCCTTCTGTAAAATTTCTAAAATGCGTAACCTACGCTCATCAGCTAAAGCCTTAAAGATTTTTGCTCTTTCTTCATAAATGGTTGCCATGCTCTCACCTCAAATCCAAATTTCTTGATTTAAATATATGCCTCAAATCGAAAAATGTCAATATGAAATTATGGTTTTTCTAAAGGAAGAACGTGGGAAAGTTTCTGATTGATAAATCCAGAAGTGTAAGATATAATAAATTTATAAGTATCGTTTACAAAGAAGCAGGACAAATTTCTATTGTATTGTGGGAGAATAAGTGAAATGAACATGGAAATTATCGGTTGTATATTTTTTTCAATATGTATGAGTGGAATATACATATTACATATGTATACAAAAGAAAAGCTGATGAAAAGAAAGAATGCAGTTTATTTAATCTTAGCATTTTTTCAGATTAATATGGGATACCATATGGTCGTTAAGAAGATTTATGAACAGAATCTATTTGCTAATCCGTGGTATCTGACGGCCTTGATATTATACATTTTAACTCAAATATTATTGATTGTCACATGTGTCAAGACTAAGAATGGGACATAAGTGAATAAGCTTCTCGAATATAAAGCCGCCGAGACTATGGGAAAATCTCCGTAAGCGTGTGCGAGCCGGAACCGGCATCCAGCCGTCCCTTCCCTGCCGCTTTCTGACAATTCTATTGACAACTCTGTAGATTCAAAACCGTGTAGGCGGAACAGGTTTCATTTTCTATTCTGTAGTCCAGATTTCCGTCATACTTCCGGCAGACAGAAAGGATACTGGATATGCCGATGCTTTTCTTTACGGGCAGACCGTCCGCAAGCTCCAAATCCTCTGAACAGGTATTGTTACACAGGATAATCAGTATTTTGTTCTGTAACCGGATATGGATTTCAATACTTTTGTTTTCTTTTCCGGATTCCTGACATCCATGCAAGGCATTCTCCAGCAGGTTTCCTAAAAGAGCGATCAGGTCGATTTCCCGCACCCCCAGTCCTCTTGTCACATTACACTTAACTGAAAAAACAATATCGTTTTCCTCTGCCTTGCCCGCATACGCGGAAAGTATGCTGTTTACCGTTCTGTTTACGGAATACTGCTTTACCGCCGCTTCTGAGATCTCGCTTTCGTATTCCCCAATATAAGAAAGGATTGCGGCATTGTCTCCTGTTTTCGCATATGCCGCAATCACATTGATGTGATGCCTCATGTCGTGCCGCAGCCTACGGTTTTTATCCTCCGCATCTTGCAGGACGGAAAGACGGCTGGAAAAATATTCCGCATTCTGGCGGATCAGCGCCGCCTCCGCATCCCTCTTCATGTAACTAATGTTGCTGAATACAACGGCATATACTGCGCACATCACAAGACTGATCGTGATAAACAAGAAAAGAAGGTATATGTCTGACATGGCATTTCCTACATACAAAACGGTGATTGCCGCCTGCAGCAGATAGAACAACAGGGCGATCAGCGCCAAATTCCACCATCTGCCTTTTCTAATTTCTGCAAGGGACAGCAGCACCGGTGCCGCATATCTTTTATACAATGCCAGCGCCAGGAACAGCACTGCAGTACGCAGCACATTTACCAGATAAAACTCTGCCAAGACGGACAGATGCGGCAAAAACAATGTTACCATAAGCTTCAGGCTGTTGTCTATGATGGAAAACAGGCCAAAATAAGTAAGAAACAAAAAGCTTTTCTTAGGAAAACATTCCTTTGAGACAATATGGAAAAAAAGGAACAGGTATACCGCAACTCCCAAATATGTGAGTAACATGGTTATACCACTCACCATATACATGTACGCGCCCATGGAGACAAAGCCGGCCGCATACAGGCAGCTTAAAAGCGCAAATTTCCTTTTGCTATGTCTGCGTTCCAGCAAATGGTAAATGACAACCACATGGCACAATACCATAAGAAACAGTCCCGGAATCCGATGCGCTACACTCATTTTCTCACCGCCTCCCCAGCAACACGCCATACTTCCTCAATACTCCTCCGCGGAACAGGTATCTTCGTGCCGCCCTGCGTTTCTCCTTTTTCCATTCTGTGCAGGGCATCTGTTTCCGCATCGTATTCATCAATTCCAACATGGCATTTCGGGTGTGCAGTTGAATAAGCATCCAACTCTCTCCGAATAGTCCCCATGTCCTTTTGTATATCAGCACACATTACTACCCGCATAACATTTCCTGCCTTCTATATCATTCTCTGCTATTTTATCATACTTTTCAAAAGTATACATAACCAAATAACTCCAACTCCCCCTTATTATTCATCGCCCTGCGAAAATTGAATTTTTAAATAAGTCAAAAACATTGGAAACAAGCTCCAAATTTTTCTGCCTTCAAGAATATTTGTATCCACATATTCGGGATATGCCGGCTCGATTACCATAACAGTATTTTCCTGATCAAAGAGTTCCAGAATATCTCCAAAGTCATCACAGGCACCGCTGGATACAAAAATCTCTTTTTCGGTTACTACAGTACTCATATTGCCATAATATCCCTCAATAGCATGTCGAAGTTCCATCCGCAACACTTTTTATCTGGATTTGCCGTAAGATACTCATTGGTTTTACGATAAATCGTGTTGAACAGATAGGTATCTTTCAGCTTCTTATAGCTCGTGTTTGGTTTGAACATATCTCTGTTTCTCCTTCATATATGGTTTGTGCCGGTCTGGTCATTTGAACGGTGTTATCGGGTGCAATATCCGCATCTTAAAATCAGCAATGTCAGATTTTGAAATATAGATCATCCCATCCGAACCAGCTCCGAAATACCGATCAGAAAGTTTTTACGAAACCTCTGAAATGTTCTCAGGCACTTCACCGTAAACATACAGATAGTCGTTACCGAGGCCATGCATTTTTGTAAATTTCACCAGATTCACCTCAATTTGCATCAATCGTAGAAATCCCCAGCGTGACCTCCTCCAACACATCAAGCAACATTCTCACTGTATCAAGTGAAGTCAGCATAGTAATATTATTTTGTGCTGCACACTGACGGATAGCGATACCGTCTCCAAAATGCTTACCCGAAAGAATGGCGCGAGTATTGATTACATAACTGACGTAACCGACACGAATGGAATCCAAGACTTCCTCGCTGCCTTCGCTGGGTTTATGGCGGATTCGGGTTCTGATTCCGTTGGCTTTTAAGAATTCACCCGTCAGTGTTGTGGCTTCAATATTAAAGCCCATATTGTAGAAACGGCGGACAAGCGGCAGTGTTTCTTCTTTGTCCTCATCGGCAACGCTCACCACTACCGTTCCGTAGCTGCGAAGTGTAAGCCCCGATGCAACCAGAGCTTTATATGCCGCACGGTGCAGTTTTTTATCATAGCCGACAGCTTCGCCCGTAGATTTCATTTCGGGAGACAAATAAGCATCCATACCGCGCAGTTTTGAGAAGGAGAACGCAGGTGATTTCACATAAAAACGCTCCTTTTCCTTCGGATAGATGTCAAAGATTCCTTGCTCGGGCAGAGACATACCGAGGTTACATCGGGTTGCAATATCCGCAAGACTGAAACCTGTGGCTTTTGAAAGGAACGGCACTGTTCTTGATGAACGCGGGTTGACCTCAATGATATACACATTATCGTACTCATCTACAATAAACTGAATATTGAAAAGACCGATAATGCCGATACCAAGTCCCAGTTTTTTAGTGTAGTCAAGGATAGTTTTTTTTACCTTATCCGAAAGACTGTAGGACGGATAAACGCTGATAGAGTCTCCCGAATGCACGCCAGTTCGTTCTACAAGCTCCATAATGCCAGGGACAAATACACGCTTGCCGTCACAAACAGCATCTACCTCAACCTCTTTGCCGCGGATGTACTTATCCACCAAGACAGGTTTATCCTCGTCAATCTCAACGGCGGTCTTCAGATAGTTTCGGAGTGCTTCCTCTTTGGCGACGATCTGCATGGCTCTGCCTCCAAGCACAAAGCTGGGACGGACAAGTACGGGGTAACCGATTTCTTCTGCGGCTTTTATGCCCGCTTCAATGCTCGTAACCGCCTGACCTTTTGGCTGAGGGATATTAAGAGAGATAAGCAGTTTCTCAAAGGCATCACGGTTTTCCGCACGTTCAATGGCTTTGCAGTCCGTACCGATAATATTAACCCCACGAGCCCTTAGAGGCTCTGCCAGGTTAATTGCTGTCTGGCCGCCTAAGGTTGCAATAACGCCCTGTGGCTGTTCCATCTCAATAATGTTCATAACATCTTCTACACACAGCGGCTCAAAATAGAGCTTATCTGAACAGGTGTAGTCGGTGGAGACGGTTTCGGGGTTATTGTTAATAATAATTGCCTCAAAACCCGACGCTTTAATGGTTTGTACCGCATGAACGGTAGAATAATCAAATTCTACGCCCTGGCCGATACGGATAGGCCCTGAGCCGAGGACGATTACTTTCTTTTTGTCTGAGATAATCGATTCGTTTTCCTCCTCATAAGTGGAATAGAAATACGGAATATAGCTCTCAAACTCGGAAGCGCAGGTGTCGATCATCTTATAAACCGGAATGATGCCGTTGACTTTCCTTAAAGCAAATATCTCGGTTTCAAGCATATTCCAGAATTGTGCGATTACCTTATCGGAAAAGCCCGTTTTCTTTGCTTCTCGAAGCACCTTGATATTTCTGATATTTGCCTTGACTTCTTTTTCTTCCTCCACGATATTCCGTAGTTTACGGATAAAGAAAAGGTCAATAGCGGTTGCCTCTGCAATGCTGTCAATGCTTGTACCAAGTCGCAAAAGCTCAGCAATGGCATAGATACGGTCATCTGTTCCGATTCTGATATAATCAAGAAGTTCACCCTCACTCATACCGTCAAATTTGCGGTGATATAGGTGGCTAAGTCCGATTTCAAGCGAGCGTATTGCTTTAAGCAGACTTTCTTCCACCGTTCTGCCTATACTCATAACCTCACCGGTTGCCTTCATTTGCGTAGAAAGCGAGTTGTTGGCATCCGCAAACTTATCGAACGGAAAACGGGGCATTTTGGTAACCACGTAGTCCAGCGCCGGCTCGAAAGAGGCAGGCGTATTGGCAATACGGATTTCATCCAACGTCATACCTACGCCGATTTTTGCCGATACGCGGGCAATCGGGTAACCGCTCGCCTTGGACGCCAGCGCGGAAGAACGGGAGACTCTTGGGTTTACCTCAATGAGATAATACTGGAACGAGTTCGGGTCGAGTGCAAACTGAACATTGCAACCACCCTCAATTTCAAGCGCCCGAATGATATTCAATGCACTGTCACGGAGCAGATGATATTCTTTATTCGTAAGCGTCTGGGAAGGACAAACTACTATCGAATCACCGGTGTGAATACCCACGGGATCGAGGTTTTCCATATTGCAAATCGTGATAGTAGTATCGTTACTGTCACGCATCACTTCATATTCAATTTCTTTATAACCTTTGATACTCTTCTCAATCAACACCTGACTTACCGGAGAGAGCGAAAGAGCATTCTTCATCAGCGGTAAGAATTCAGCCTCGTTGTCGGCAAAGCCACCGCCTGTACCTCCGAGAGTGAATGCAGGACGAAGTACAACGGGATAACCGATTTTCTGTGCCACCTGCAAACCTTCTTCCATAGAGCTTGCAATATCAGAAGGTAGTACCGGTTCACCAAGACTCTCGCAGAACTCCTTAAACATTTCTCGGTCTTCCGCACGTTCAATGGAACTGCTTTTTGTTCCAAGAAGTTCTACACGACACTCGGCAAGAATACCTTTTTTTTCGAGCTGCATCGCAAGGTTAAGACCCGTTTGACCGCCGATGCCGGGCAAAATGGCATCAGGACGCTCATAGCGGATTATTTTTGCGATATATTCAAGCGTCAGCGGTTCCATATAAACCTTATCCGCTATGGAGGTATCGGTCATAATGGTTGCCGGATTAGAGTTACAAAGTATAACCTCACATCCCTCTTCTTTAAGAGCAAGGCAAGCCTGTGTACCTGCGTAGTCAAATTCTGCCGCCTGGCCGATGACAATAGGGCCGGAACCGATAACAAGCACCTTTTTAATATCTGTTCTCTTAGGCATTGTCCTGTTCCTCCATCATTTTTATAAAGTAGTCAAATAGATATGCACTGTCCTGCGGACCCGGTGCACTTTCAGGATGATACTGCACGCTGAACACCTTATCTTTATCGCATTTTATGCCCTCAACCGTGTTGTCGAGCAAATTGATGTGGGTTACGGTAAGTGGTGTTCCCGCCAAACTATCCATATCCACAGCATAGGAGTGATTCTGCGAAGTAATTTCAATTTTGTTTGTTCCGAGATTTCGCACGGGATGATTACCGCCGCGATGCCCGAATTTTAGCTTGTAGGTTTTAGCACCGTAAGCCAAGGAAATGATCTGATGACCGAGACAAATACCGAAAATAGGATATTTGCCAATTAACTTCTTTATTGTTTCTATTGTTTGCGGCACATCGGCAGGATCTCCCGGACCATTGGAAATAAAGATGCCTTCGGGTTCTAAAGCTACAATAACATCTGCCGGAGTATTCCACGGCACGATGGTTACTTTACAGCCGCACTGACTCAGTGACCGAACGATATTCATTTTCATACCGCAATCAATGGCTACCACATGATATTTGGAGTCTTCTATGTTGGAAATGATGATTTTATCTCCGCTCACACGGGATACCGCATCTGTGGGAATATCTGTGGATTCCAAAATCCTCAGCCCCTCAGCCAAAGATATGCATATATCGGTAATCAGTACCTTACGTGAGCCGTGGTCACGGATAGAACGATTCAATTTCCTTGTATCAATACCGTAAATTCCTGGAATACCGAACTCTTTCATAACCTCCGACAAAGTGGTGTTGCTTCTGAAATTCGAAGGTTCGTTGTTATATTCACGTACAATAAGAGCTCCAATAGTAGGTATATCTCTTTCGTAGTCGTCGTCTGCCATACCATAGTTGCCGATCAGCGGATAGGCCATAACCACCGCCTGATAGGTATAGGAAGGATCGGACAATATCTCCTGATAACCGACCACAGAGGTGTTAAAGACAATTTCAAGCACCGATGTCTTATTCGCACCAAAGCCGTAGCCGTAATACTCCTGTCCGCCTTCTAAAATAATTTTTCTGTCAAATTCCTTTACCATAATCGGCACCTCTCTTTATATCTGTTAATCGCTGCTCAAACCGATCTTTTCGGGTATCCGTAGGAATTTTTGTTGGATAATCGCCGTTAAAGCAAGCACTACAGAATTCACAGTTTCCTGTAAGCTGATGTAATTCTGTGGCCGAAAAATACCCCAGTGAGTCGGCACCGATGATGTCGCAAATTTCGGGGATGCTGTATTTACAGGCAATCAGATGCTCTTCGGAGTCAATGTCCGTTCCGTAATAGCAAGGATGTAAAAACGGCGGTGAGGAAATACGCACATGTACCTCTTTGGCACCGGCATCCCGAAGCAACTTTACGACACGTCCCATTGTGTTGCCGCGAACGATAGAGTCGTCAACCAACACAACCCTCTTATCTTTTACACTTTCCTCTACGGCGGCGAGCTTAATTTTTACACCGTCAAGTCGTGTGCCTTGTCCCGGCGAGATAAAAGTTCTTCCGATGTACTTATTCTTAATAAGTCCGATACCGTAAGGAATACCGGATTCCTGACTGAAGCCAAGTGCCGCGTCAAGTCCTGAATCGGGAGCACCGATCACAACATCTGCCTTTACCGGATGTGTTTTCGCAAGGATCTTTCCCGCAGTAATTCTTGATGCGTGAACGGATACACCGTCTATAACCGAATCAGGGCGGGAAAAGTAGATATACTCAAAAATGCATAGCTTTTTATCTTTTTTGCCGCAATGCTCACGTCGGGAGACTACACCATTTTTACTGAATATCAATATTTCTCCTGGCTCCACATCCCATATCAGTTCGGCTCCGACTGCTCTGATTGCACAACTTTCAGATGCAACCACATATGTTCCGTCAGCAGTCTTGCCGTAGCACAAAGGACGAAATCCATAAGGGTCTCTCGCACAGATAAGCTTTTGCGGCGACATCAGAACCAGTGAGTATGCACCGTCAAGGGTATTCATCGCACGGCTTACAGCCTCTTCGATGGAAGGCACCTGCAGCCTTTCCTTTGTGATAATATAAGCAATCGTCTCTGTATCGCTTGTGGTATGGAAAATGGCACCTGTAAGTTCCAGTTCACTTCTCAGCTCTACAGCATTGCTCAAATTTCCGTTATGAGCCAGTGCCATTCGACCTTTTTGATGATTGACTTCAATGGGCTGGCAGTTGTTTCGATTTGTTCCTCCGGTTGTGCCGTAACGTGCATGCGCAACCGCCATCGTACCTTTTGGCATACGGGGTAAGATATCTCCCGAAAAAACCTCGCTGACAAGCCCCATATCCTTGTGAGACACAAACACTCCGTCATCATTGACTACAATGCCGCAGCTCTCCTGGCCTCTGTGCTGAAGCGCATACAGTCCATAGTAGGAAATGCTTGCCACATCACAGGGTTCAGGTGCTATAACACCAAATACACCGCATTCTTCGTGTATGCTCATGATTCACCTCCGTTTGTACGCTAAAAGGCAGCTCCGACAAAGCCCTTGAACAGAGGATGCGCTTTATTCGGTCTGCTCTTGAATTCAGGATGATACTGAACACCAACGTGGAAAGGTCTGTCGGTAAGCTCCACCGTTTCAACCAATCTTCCATCAGGGGAGGTGCCGCTAAGGGTCAGCCCTGCCTTTTCAAATGCTTCGCGGTATTCGTTATTAAATTCATAGCGGTGTCTGTGCCGTTCGCTTATGTTTGTACTTCCGTAGCACTGTTCCATCGTTGTATCAGGTTTAATATTGCACGGATAAGCTCCAAGGCGAAGTGTACCGCCTTTATCAATATCATCACTTTGACCCGGCATAAAGTCGATTACCTTATGCTTGCACAGCTCATCAAATTCACCGGAATTAGCGTCCTTAATACCAAGGACATTCCTTGCATATTCGATGACAGCAATCTGCATACCGAGACAAATACCGAAGTATGGTATCTCATTTTCTCTGGCATATTTAGCGGCAAGTATCATACCCTCAATACCACGGCTGCCAAAACCGCCCGGAACAAGAATGCCGTCAAGACCGGAAAGCATCTCTTCAACATTTTCGGCTGTGATTTCTTCCGAGTCGATCCAGTGAATACGGATATGGGTATTGTGATAATATCCGGCGTGGCGTAATGCTTCCGCTACCGAAAGATACGCATCATGCAGTCCTACATATTTTCCCACAAGTCCGATATCTACATAATGCGGTCTTGCCTTGATACGCTCCACCATTGCCGTCCACTCGCCAAGATCAGGTTCAGGCGCATTGATACCAAGTTCGCGGCATACAACAGAAGAAAAGCCCGATTTTTCCAGCATAAGCGGCGCTTCATAAAGATTCGGCAAGGTAATATTCTCAATTACACAGTCCAGCTTTACGTTGCAAAACATTGAAATCTTCTTGAATATGGATTCTTCTAGAGGCTCATCACAGCGAAGCATCACAATATTTGGATTGACTCCCATACCTTGCAGTTCTTTTACTGAATGCTGAGTAGGCTTGGATTTATGTTCATCCGAACCTCTGAGGAACGGAACCAAAGTTACGTGGATAAACAGACTATTCTCTCTGCCTACTTCAAGTGAAATCTGGCGTACCGCCTCAATGAAGGGCTGGGATTCGATATCACCAATGGTTCCGCCGATTTCGGTGATAACTACATCGGCTCTTGTTTTCTTTCCCACACTATAAACAAACTCTTTAATTTCGTTTGTAATATGCGGAATAACCTGCACGGTAGAGCCAAGGTATTCGCCGCGACGTTCCTTGTTCAGCACATTCCAGTAAATCTTACCTGTGGTAAGATTGGAATATTTGTTGAGATCTTCATCAATAAAGCGCTCGTAATGACCGAGATCCAGGTCGGTTTCAGCACCGTCCTCGGTCACATATACTTCACCGTGCTGATAAGGGCTCATTGTACCGGGATCAACATTGATATACGGGTCAAGCTTTTGTGCGGCAACCTTGAGACCTCGTGCTTTTAACAACCTTCCCAAGGAGGCAGCCGTGATACCCTTGCCGAGACCGGACACAACGCCACCTGTAACAAATATATATTTCGTCATATTCTTACTCCTTCCAATCGATTACTCAACGGTAACCGATTTTGCCAGATTTTTCGGTTTGTCAATATCGCAACCGTTTTCTTTGGCAACTAGTTTCAATTTCTTCCTTAGTTGCCTGCTTCATGGCAATCGCATGATATTCGTCCATAAGGGGATCGCCAAGTTCGTCGTTCTTATAGGAAAATTCTATAGTAGGTGTTTCAAGTACAACGCCTTCCGCCACGCCGTAGCGTTTAGAGAAAGAGCCTGCTGCAATATTGCGGACAATAATCTCCACTTATTTTTTTGCCGCAAACGGAGATTTTATAAATTTAGAAAAACGTAACCTTACTTTCCGCTATCGCCATAGTTTGAAAGAACACGAGCGGAGGGATCGTTTACATCACAGCCTTCCCACGACTTGTTCGGCATCCAAAAATCAACCACCATTTCAGCCTGACCGGGATAATACTTTTCAAAGATTTCTCTGTAAAGTAACGATTCCTTGGTAAAAGGAGTAGAATATTCGTATTTCTTACAGGCGACTCCAAATTCCCCGTCCGAATACTGTTTTTCAGCATATTCTTTCAGATAATCCACCATCGAATGTCCTACGGCATCAGAGAAAGCGGCCTTTTCACGCCACAGTATTTCATCGGGAAGATAACCGCCACCCTCGAATGCGTGACGGAGGAGATATTTACCTTTACCGTACTTGTTAAGTTTCATTTCGGGATCAAGTGCCATAATGTACTTAACGAAATCCAAATCTCCAAACGGCACTCTTGCTTCCAATGAGTTTACCGAGATACAACGGTCAGCTCGAAGTACATCATACATATGAAGCTCGCGAATACGCTTCTGTGCTTCTTTCTGAAAAGCTTCTGCGGAAGGAGCAAAGTCCGTATACTTGTATCCGAACAGTTCATCTGAAATTTCACCGGTGAGTAAAACACGAATATCGGTTTGTTCGCGAATAGCTTTACAAATGAGATACATTCCCATACTGGCACGAATTGTTGTAATATCATAAGTGCCAAGCAGTTGAATCAATTTATCTAATGTGGTAATTACTTCATTAGGCGTCATATAGATTTCCGTGTGGTCACTGCTGATATAATCCGCAACCTGCTTGGCATATTTCAGATCAATGGCATCCTCGCTCATACCAATAGCAAAGGTTTTGATAGGTGATTTGCTTTTTTTGGCGGCAATGGCACATACAAGTGACGAATCCAAACCTCCCGAAAGTAAAAAACCTACTTTTGCATCGGCAACGAGACGCTTTTCAACACCCGCCACTAATTTTTCACGGATATGCTTGCAGGCTGTTTCGAGGTCATCCCGGCAAATAGTTTCAACTCCTGCAATATCGCTGTAGCATATAAATTTTCCATCCCTATAGTAATGACCCGGAGGAAACGGCATGATTTTGTCCGTAAGACCCACAAGGTTTTTGGCTTCGCTTGCAAAGAGAATAACGCCCTGAAAATCATAACCGTAATATAGCGGACGGATGCCGATGGGGTCTCTTGCAGCAATATATTCTTTGGTCTCACCGTCGTAAATAATGCAGGCAAACTCCGCATCTAACATATCAAACATATTCGTACCATATTCACGGTATAAAGGCAACAAAATTTCGCAATCGCTTTCACTTTTAAATATATAGCCTTTTTCTATCAATTCTTTCTTTTGCTTTTCAAAGCCATAAAGCTCGCCATTGCAAACAACATAACTTCCGTCCAATTCAAATGGCTGCATTCCCGAAGGTGCCAACCCCATAATTGAGAGACGGTGAAAACCGAGCAGACCTTTACCGGTATCAATAATCTTACTGTCATCGGGACCGCGTGAGATTGTGCGGTCGAAACCTTTCTTAAACTCATCAAAAGCAGCACCGCTGCCACAGTAACCCATAATAGAACACATAGGCAATTACCTCCGTAAATCAAAAGTAAATTCAGCATCCTACAGGGCGATTGCTGTACTCGCGGTGCCACCTGTATTTGTTCTCATTTCCAAGCCTCAAGCAAGGCTCTGTCAGCTGACGTGTGACGGTACGGCGCACTTACTAAAGCAGAACTTTTTCGGATTGCAGCTCGAAAAGTGTTATTCATGCAGGCTCGCCATACGGCTTCCACCGTCCCGTACTCGCTATTGGCAAGTGTTCTGCATTACTTCTCTTTTCTCAAACGCTTTTGAGATATTCGGTTTTGTTTTAATCCCAGGTCGTTGTGTTCTGAGCATATTCCGTCTTGCTCTTATCCTCCCGGGAGAGGAAGGCTTTCTCGTAAAGAGGATTGAGTTTTTCAGCCTTCAGCAAAATTTCAGGAGTTTGCTCTTTAAAATCCATTTGGGAAACAAATCCTGCATCTTTCCTTTGCATAAGTAAACCTCTTTTCAAAAATTATTTATTCCACATCCTGAAGCGCATCATAGCCTTCTTCTCCGGTGCGAACCTTTACGACATTTTCGACATCGTAGACAAATATCTTACCGTCACCGATGTGTCCGGTATAAAGAACTTTTTTCGCCGTATCGATAACACTGTGTACAGGCACTTTGCTGACTACAATATCAACCTGGATCTTCGGCAGCAGGTTAGCCTCAACCTGAACACCACGGTAATATTCGGGCTTACCTTTCTGTACGCCGCAACCTAAAACATGGGAAACGGTCATACCTGTGATACCTATATCCACCATTGCTGTTTTTAAGGTTTCAAAACGCGATTCCTTGCAGATGATTTCCACCTTGGTGAACTTCGGAGTACCATCCTCAAAGGTAGGCATTTTCTTAACAGGAACTGCCTCTGCCATAGGGACTTCTCCAACAACAGCCACGGCATTGTCATACCCGTAATCAAGACTTTCAACAGCAGGAACAAAATCGGCATATGCACTTGGAAGACCGTGTTCCGCGCTATCAAGACCTTTGATTTCTTCTTCATTGGATACGCGTAGTCCGACAGTCTTTTTGATAATCAAGAAGGTAATTGTCATTGTAACAGCGGTCCAGGCAAGAATAGCAACTATGCCAAGCATCTGGATACCGAGCAGTTTGAAACTACCGGTGTAAAACAACCCTTCAAGACCTGCGGGAGCATTAGGATTGGCAAGTAAGCCAACTGCAAGAGTACCCCAAACACCGTTTGCCAAATGAACACCAACAGCTCCAACAGGATCGTCGATGTGCAGTTTAAGATCAAGCACTTCAACAACCACAACAACAAGAACACCCGATACAATACCTATAATTGCGGAACCCAGAGCGTCTACTGCATCACACCCGGCAGTCACACCAACTAATCCGGCTAATGAGCCGTTCAAGCACATGGAAACATCCGGTTTACCGTTTTTAATCCACGTGAATACCATAGTGGTACAGGTTGCGACCGCAGGAGCAATAGTGGTTGTTACAAAAATAGAGGCAAGAGAGTTGCCGTCCCATGCAGCGGCACCGTTAAAGCCGTACCAACCAAACCAAAGGATAAAGCATCCAAGAGCGCCAAGGGTAATGGAGTGACCCGGAATAGCGTTGACCTTCTTTATTTTACCGACTTTATCCTTAACATATTTGCCAAGACGGGAACCTACCATAATTGCACCAATCAATGCGGTTATACCGCCGACTGAATGAATTGCTGCGGAACCTGCAAAGTCGTGAAAACCAAGCTGAGCAAGCCATCCCTGAGAATTCCATACCCAGCCAGCTTCAATCGGATAAACGAACAGCGATATTACACCTGAATAAATACAATAGGAAACAAACTTTGTTCTTTCTGCCATAGATCCGGAAACAATAGTTGCGGCAGTTGCACAGAACACAAGATTGAATACAAAAGACGGAGCGTTACCGCCTTTCAGGAAGGCTCCGAAGTCTGTCAGTATTTCCAAATTCGGCACGCCGAAAATTCCGAGGACATAATCATCTGCCATCATAAGGCTGAATCCAAGTAAAACGAACACAACTGTTCCGATACAGAAATCCATCAGGTTTTTCATAATAATGTTACCGGCATTCTTTGCTCTGGTAAATCCCGTTTCAACCATTGCAAATCCGGCCTGCATGAAGAATACCAGTGCCGCACCGATCAAAAACCACACACCGAAAACTTCACTTGTTACAGATTCTTCCACCAGTTGGGTGATTTCTTCTATTACCATATACAAATATCTCCTTTCTTTACTTCACGCTAAACAACAGATCAGCGTATACCGGGAAAGGCCAATAGGTCTTTGCCGTAAGGGTTTCCGCTTCATCACAGGCAAGTCTAAGCTGACCCATAAGATTCAGCACAGTGTCACGAATCATAACGGATTCAGCGCCGATATCCTCTGCTTTATTGAGAGAGATAACTGCGTTTTCAAGTTCTTCTGCCTTGACAGCAATACGGTCAGTCAAAGCAGAAAGTTTTCTGACAATGCTGGTTTCATAACTGCAAACAAGAGCAGAATCGAGAGCCTTCTTTGCAGCAGCCGCTTTAGCAACGTCAGCGGAATACGCTTCAACAGCGGGCGCAATTTGCGTCTTTGCCATATCCACCATTGTGTTTGCCTCAATGATAATGGTCTTGCAGTAGTTCTCCAGCATAATTTCGTATCTGGATTTCAGCTCTGCCTCGGTGAAAATGCTATGGGAAGTAAGCATTTCCACATTCTTTTTATCAAGCAGATGCGGCATACAATCTGCAGTAGTACGGTAGTTGAGAAGACCACGCATTTCAGTTGCTTCTTTGATCCAGCTTTCATCGTAGCCGTTACCGTTGAAGATGATATGCTTATGATCCTTAATAGTCTTCTGAATCATCTTGTGCAGGGCAGTCTCGAAATCAGCTACCCCCTCCAGGCGATCGGCATAGGTTTTCAAAGATTCTGCAACCGCACTATTGAGCATTATGTTTGCACAAGCGATGCTGTTGGAGGAACCAAGCATACGAAATTCAAACTTATTGCCGGTAAAAGCAAAAGGAGAAGTTCTGTTACGGTCGGTAGTATCACGGTTGAACTTCGGCAAAACATCAACGCCGAGCTTCATCTGTGTCTTTTCAGTACCCTTATAAGGAGTATCTGTCTCGATTGCTTCAAGAACTGCATTCAGCTCATCTCCGAGGAAGATGGAAACAACAGCGGGCGGCGCTTCGTTTGCGCCGAGACGGTGGTCGTTACCGGCGGTCGCAACCGAAATACGGAGAAGATCCTGATAATCGTCTACAGCCTTGATGACTGCACACAGAAACAACAGGAATTGTGCATTCTCATAAGGTGTAGCACCTGGGGAAAGCAGGTTTTGTCCGGCATCGGTGGTAATCGACCAGTTGTTATGCTTACCGCTACCGTTCACTCCCGCAAAAGGCTTTTCGTGGAGCAGACAAACCAGACCGTGCTTTGCAGCAACCTTCTGCATAATCTCCATAGTAAGCTGGTTGTGGTCGGTTGCGATATTGGTGGTTGCATAAATAGGTGCAAGTTCGTGCTGTGCAGGAGCCACTTCGTTATGTTCCGTCTTTGCCAAGATGCCAAGTTTCCAGAGTTCGTCGTTGAGTTCTTCCATAAATGCGGCTACCCTCGGCTTGATAACGCCGAAATAATGGTCATCCATCTCTTGTCCCTTGGGAGGCTTTGCTCCGAACAAAGTGCGTCCGGTAAAGCGAAGATCGGGGCGCTGTTCATGCATTTCCTTAGTAATAAGGAAGTATTCCTGCTCTGGGCCGACGGAACTGGTGACGCGCTTTACGCTGTCATTGCCGAACAGTCTGAGGATACGAACAGCCTGTTTGTTAAGCGCTTCCATCGAACGTAAGAGCGGGGTTTTCTTGTCAAGGGCGTGACCGCCGTAGGAACAGAACGCAGTAGGAATACACAAGGTCTTTCCCTTGATAAACGCATAGGAAGTGGGATCCCACGCAGTATAACCTCTTGCCTCAAAAGTAGCGCGAAGACCGCCGCTGGGGAAAGATGATGCATCCGGCTCACCCTTAATGAGTTCTTTACCGGAGAATTCCATAATGACACCGCCATCGGGAGACGGAGAAATAAAGCTGTCGTGCTTCTCGGCGGTGATACCGGTCAGCGGCTGGAACCAATGGGTATAATGCGTTGCGCCTTTGGAAACCGCCCAATCCTTCATAGCGGAAGCAACTGCGTTGGCAACGCTGATATCCAGCTCTGTGCCTTCATCAATGGTCTTTTTCAAAGAGGCATATACCTTATCCGACAAAGTTGCTTTCATTACTCTGTCATCAAAAACCAAACTTCCAAAATAATCTTTTACTGTACTCATGATTCAATCTCCTTTGCTTCATTTAATTAAAAAGATAAAGGCACCTTTAATGCGGAAAACATTAAAGACGCCTTTGCCTTTACTTTTATGAAATTATATTTGAAATCAGTGGATAGGCTACAATAAACTGGACAGATTTTTTAAAGAAAAGACGCCTTTAATGTCAGGAAATATTCCTGCAACATTAAAGACGTCTTTGCCTTCTTCATATTAAATATTTTGATTCTGAAAAGTAAAACAGCGTCTTTGAGAACTAACACTCAAAGACGCCTTTGCCTTTCACATATCGCATTATACTTCTGCACAAACCGTTTGTCAACCCTTTTTTGCAATTTTTTCTTTGGGAAGTTCAAATTTTCACGAATTCTCCTTGACAAAGCGTGTTCTCGCAAGTATAATTATAAATGAATGAGCAAAGGCGTTCATTTTAGTACAGACAAATATCTGTGCTGAAATGAGCGCCTTTGCTTTTATTATATCCTGAAAGGAAAAGAGCAATATGAAAGTAGAAGGTCAAGTAAGAATCCCGTCCGGATGCGCAATCGCTGCGGTTATTTCCAAAGAAGGAAAGAGAATGTCCGGTGAGATGATTACAAACGCTATGAAGCCGATGCATGACCGTTCCAACGGGCTTGGCGGTGGTTTTGCAGGTTATGGTATCTATCCTGAATATAAGGAATTTTACTCATTACATATGTTTTTCGATTCCCGTGCAACGCGCAAAGAATGTGAAGTATTCTTAAAAGAACGCTTTGAGATAGTAAAAAGCGAGATTATTCCAACGCGCACCATCCCTGCTATTACGGATGAGCCGATTATCTGGAGGTACTTTGTTGCTCCTCTGAAATCACTGCTTGCCTCAATGCAGCTTGACGAAAAAGAGTTTGTAGCCCGTACAGTTATGAAAATCAATACCGAAATGAAAGGCGCCTATGTCTTTTCCAGCGGTAAAAACATGGGAACCTTTAAGGCAGTTGGATACCCTGAAGATGTCGGTGTCTTTTATAAATTAGAGGAATATGAGGGTTATTCCTGGACAGCGCACGGCCGGTATCCTACCAACACACCGGGCTGGTGGGGCGGCGCTCATCCGTTCACCTTACTTGACTGGTCTATCGTCCATAACGGCGAGATCTCATCCTACGATGCCAACCGGCGCTTTATTGAGATGTTCGGATATAAATGTACGCTACAAACCGATACCGAGGTCATTACCTATATTATGGATTATCTGATTCGCGTGCAGGGACTGACACTCGGTGAAGCCGCAAGCGTTGTTGCCGCACCGTTCTGGAGTACAATTGCCGATAAAACCGATTTGGAAGATAAAGAAAAGCATACTTTCCTGCGTACTGTATTTCCGAGTCTGCTTATTACCGGACCGTTTTCCATTGTTCTTGGCTTCAGCGGCGGACTGATGGCACTGAATGACCGACTGAAACTCCGTTCCATGGTGGTTGGCGAAAAGGATGATAAGGTCTATATCGCAAGTGAAGAGGCGGCAATACGAACAATGAAACCGAATGCAGAAAACATTTGGGCGCCTGCCGGTGGTGAGCCGGTAATTATCAAGGTAAAGGACGGTGCATACTAAAATGAGTGTAGAATTTATCTATCCTGAATTTGAAATAATCAGAAATACAGACCGCTGCATCGTCTGCCGTGTGTGTGAAAGACAATGCGCAAATGAGGTGCATACCTTTAACGATGTGAAAGGCATTATGATGGCTGACGAAACAAAGTGCGTCAACTGTCAGCGCTGCGTATCTCTCTGCCCGACGAGAGCACTTAAAATCGTAAAAAGCGACTGTGTTCTCCGTGAAAACGCAAACTGGCAGAACGATACCATCAAGGAAATCTACAAACAGGCTAACAGCGGCGGTGTACTGCTCTCTTCTATGGGAAACCCCAAGCCGTTGCCTGTATATTGGGATAAAATTCTGATCAACGCTTCCCAGGTAACCAACCCGCCCATTGATCCTCTCCGTGAGCCGATGGAAACCCGTGTTTTTCTTGGCAAGAAGCCGAAGAAAATCGAACGGGATAAGGACGATAAAATCAAGTGCGAGTTACCACCGCAGATTGAACTTTCTATGCCGGTGATGTTTTCGGCAATGAGCTACGGTTCTATCAGTTATAACGCCCACGCTTCTCTCGCCCGTGCGGCAACAGAACTCGGCATCCTTTACAATACCGGTGAAGGTGGCTTACATGAGGATTTCTACATTTACGGTGAGAATACTATCGTTCAGGTAGCAAGCGGTCGTTTCGGTGTTCACGAGGACTATTTGAAAGCTGGTGCCGCTATTGAAATAAAAATGGGACAAGGTGCAAAACCCGGCATCGGCGGACATCTGCCCGGTGCAAAGATTGTCGGCGATGTTTCCCGCACCCGTATGATTCCCGAGGGTTCGGACGCGATTTCTCCGGCTCCTCATCATGATATTTATTCCATTGAAGACCTCCGTCAGCTTGTTTTTTCGCTGAAGGAAGCTACCGAGTATAAAAAGCCTGTTATCGTAAAGGTCGCCGCCGTACATAACATTGCTGCCATTGCCAGCGGTATTGCCAGAAGCGGTGCAGATATTATCGCCATTGACGGCTTCCGTGGCGGCACAGGTGCGGCACCTACCCGCATTCGTGATAATGTCGGTATTCCGGTTGAACTTGCACTCGCCGCAGTGGATCAAAGACTTCGTGATGAAAGCATCCGAAACAACGTGTCTCTTGTTGTCGGCGGCAGTATTCGCAGTGCGGCAGATGTTGTAAAAGCTATTGCCCTCGGTGCAGATGCCTGCTATATTGCAACGGCTGCGTTGCTTGCTCTCGGCTGTCATCTCTGCCGCACCTGTCAAAGCGGTAAATGCAACTGGGGTATCGCCACACAGCGTCCTGAACTTGTAAAACGTCTTAACCCCGATATGGGCAGTGAGCGTCTTATCAATCTGATGAATGCTTGGCGGCACGAAATCAAGGAGCTGATGGGCGGTATGGGTATCAACTCTATTGAATCCCTGAAAGGCAACCGCCTGATGCTTCGAGGTGTCGGACTTACAGACAAAGAACTGGAGATACTGTGTATCTCTCATGCGGGAGAGTGATAGGAAATGAAAAGAGTCTATGTAAATGAAGAGTGGTGTCTTGGCTGCCACTTATGCGAATATAACTGTGCTTTTGCCAATACCGGTATGACCGATATGGCAACTGCACTGAAAGGAAAACCGATTTACCCCCGAATACATATCAAGGGCGATGAAAAGATGTCATATGCGGTATCCTGTCGTCATTGTACAAATCCTATTTGTGTAGCGTGGCAAGCATTACGGTATGTGACCTTGCCGACCGCGTACTTTCCAGTATTCTTGACGCTGATTGCGCCGCTACTGTGCAAAAGCCTCTGGAGGCAAACGGTATTCAGTTTATGTTCTTTGATCTGATGAAAAAGAAAGCGACATCTTTCGCATTTTCTTCCGAAAATCGCAGAAAAAAATTTGGAGGTGTGGTATAATATTATGTTACTAAATGCAAACAAGCTTGATTATAAAGTGTTAAATGAAAATCTACGCAAGACCCATGAACACTGCACTATAACCGATTGTTGCGGTCAGCGTTTTATCGCAGCGGGTATGTCAGATAAAGAAATCACTATTGACGGTGTTCCTGGAAACGCACTCGGTGCCTATCTCAACGGTGCTACCATTACCGTCAACACAAACGCCCAGGATGCGGTCGGCGATACGATGAACAAAGGCAAAATCGTTGTACACGGCAATATCGGTGATGCCGCCGGTTATGCAATGAGAGGTGGCAAGATCTTCGTTAAGGGTAATGCCGGATATCGTGCAGGTATTCATATGAAAGCCTACAAAGACAAAGTACCCGTAATGGTAATCGGTGGAACCGCAGGAAGTTTCTTAGGCGAGTATCAGGCCGGTGGCGTTATCGTGGTTCTTGGTCTTGAAGCCAAAGACAAGAAAATCGTTGGCTTTTTTCCATGCACCGGAATGCACGGCGGCAAAATGTTTCTCAGAAGCGAATGCAGAGATGTGAGGTTTCCAAGTCAGATTACCGCCCGTCTGGCTGATGATTCGGATATGGAAGAGCTGAAAAAGTATGTCTCCGAATATTGCGTATTATTCGGTTACGATATAAACGAGGTGTTAGTGTCTCCCTTTACTGTCATTACTCCCGACAGTAAAAACCCATACAAGCAAATGTACGTAGCGAATTAAATTTCTCAAAGAAAGAGGTAAAGATATTATGAAGTATTCAAAGGAAGAGGTAATGCAGTATGTCCAAGAGGAGGATGTAAAGTTTATTCGTCTTGCCTTTTGTGATGTATTTGGGAAACAAAAGAATATATCGATTATGTCCGAGGAGCTTTCTCGTGCCTTTGAATACGGAATCGCTTTTGACGCTTCCGCAATCGCAGGCTTTGGCGATGAATCGAGATGTGATCTTTTGTTACATCCGGATCCTGAAACATTGATGTTACTTCCGTGGAGACCGGAACATGGCAAAGTGGTTCGTATGTTCACTTATATTACTTATCCGGACGGAACACTTTTTGAATGCGATACAAGAAGTTTACTTAAAAAAGCTATGGAAGATGCCAAAAAAGCCGGATATTCCTTTGCTTTCGGTGCAGAGCAGGAATTTTATCTGTTTCATCTTGACGAGAACGGAAAGCCAACCACCACACCGTATGATAATGTCGGATATATGGATATTGCACCGGAAGACTGTGGCGAAAATATCCGCCGTGAGATCTGCCTCACATTAGAGCAAATGGGCATTCGTCCTGAAAGTTCCCATCACGAAGAGGGACCCGGACAAAACGAGATAGATTTCCGTTATTCCGATGCTCTGACGGCAGCAGACAATGCTATGACATTTCAGACAATCGTTAAGACTGTTGCTCGCAGGAACGGACTTTGGGCAGATTTTTCTGCAAAACCTCTTGATGACGAACCCGGTAACGGATTTCATATCAATATGTCGGTAAAGTCCGGTGAAACCTCCGAAAATTTTTGCTATATGATTGCCGGAGTTCTTGATAAAGTTGAAGAAATGACCGCTTTTCTAAACCCTACCGAAAATTCTTATAAGCGTTTCGGGCAAAACAAGGCTCCCGGATATATTTCATGGTCCGGTGAAAACCGTTCTCAGCTTGTGCGTATTCCCGCAGCAGTCGGCGAATATCGCCGTGCCGAACTTCGTTCGCCGGATCCCACCGCAAATCCGTACTTGGCCTTTGCACTTATGATTTACGCCGGCCTGTATGGACTTCAAAACCGACTGGATATGCCCAACGCGGCAAATAATAATCTTTATAAAGCCGATCCTGATACTTTGGCGAAGTTTAAGAAACTGCCGAAAGACTTAGGAACAGCTTGTAAGATTGCTGCTGAAAGCGAATTCATCAAGGCACATGTGCCTACCGCAATATTGGATATTTATTGTAATAAATAAGGGCGAATAACAACCTACAAAGGAGGGGAGCAAAAATGAGTTTGAAAGAACGAGTATACAGCGTTCTGATTGTTTCGGCGGCAGAAGGCTTCAACGATGCACTCTCTGCTCTGCTCCCTGGAACCAAATACTTACCGACACATATTGTATCAAACATTAACGCCGCAAAACGAGCTTTGGCTGAACGAGCATTTGATTTTGTACTTATTAACTCTCCGCTCCCAGATGATGTTGGTACCCGTTTTGCAATCGACACCAGCGCCCATAAGGAAACTGTCGTACTCTTTATGGTGCGTGCAGAACTATACGATGAAATGTATGACAAAGTTGCAGAACATGGAGTTTTTGTACTATCCAAGCCTACATCAAAGCCAATTATCACAACAGCTCTCGGTTGGTTGTCCAGTGCAAGAGAGCGTATTCGTGTTCAGGAAACAAAAGCACATTCGTTGGAAGACAAAATGGCAGAAATCAAAATTGTAAACCGTGCAAAATTGCTTCTCATCAGCGAATTGCAAATGGATGAATCGCAAGCTCACCGTTACATAGAGAAACAGGCAATGGATCGCTGTGTTACAAGAAAAGTTGTCGCTGAGGAAATTATAAAAACATATTCGTAAAGAGAAACTGCAAATGGAAAACGTGATGTTGTATCATTTTAGTTGACACCTAATACGCAAGGATTTGATGTATTGTCTATTGCAGCATGGGCAGACTTTCACTTTGGTAGCAACAACGTATTCATGCCTGTTCCAGACATACCCCTCCCCATCCTGCCCTGCTATCCGGCTGCCATTTAGGGTGGAGGAATGCATCTATTTCATCCACGATAAGCAGTATACTCCCTTCTGTTTCGCCCATCATAACTTTATAAATCAATGAGAATATATTGATCAACGTCACTTCACCGGAGGACATTGGATTCGGTGTCACCTTGAACATTCTCCCCCAAAATGGTTCTGGATTCCTATATTCCTTCATCAATATGTCAATCAGTTCCGTATGTTTTCCATTTACTCTATCCGGTATCTCAAGGTTTCCATATCTGTTTTCATACATGAACCTAAATGCTTTCATCTGCTGATACCACTGTGTATCCTTTAAGACGGGTTCTTTTCTATCCACAATTTCAAAAAAGTCATCCAATATTTTTATATACTGATAATTTTTTTCCATCTCATCAAAATCGATATTTATATTATCACAGTTAAAAAGATTCAGGAACAAGGCTATTTCACATACGATATTAGAATATATCAGGAAATTATAATTGATGGCAGACCCATAGGCTTCCCCGATGTCTATCCCCATTTTTGACGCGTATTGCTGTATGACCGCCAATTCCAAGCCAGACTCTTTGGGCTTCGCCCCATAGCACTTTTTTTCGAATATCCTCTTCAGAAAATAACAAATCAGAAGCTTTTCCTTTTGACCGCAGCAACCTTCTTTTAAATAAATAACAATTTTTGCACACTTATTCCCATCCCCTTCATCATCTATAGGAGTAATGCCTCCACATATATTAGTTTCATAGTTTTCCCCATTTCTGCGCATTTTTATTGCACAAAGATATTTTTGCCTCACTATACTAATCTTTTCTCCCATAGCATCCCTTGCGATGTTATGACATATCCATAAAAATTAAAAATCATAAAAAATAGTAGTAAGCCATATAAAAAGCGCTTCCAGCCTAAAAGATCCGGAGGCACCTTTCCGGCCACATAGTCCAAAAACGCCTTTAACTCCCTGCTTATATCATCCAGACGACCAGTCGCATTCAGGAATATTTTTACTGTTTCATCCCCCAGCAGGATATCTTTGTCTTCCTTGCAAAAATTTTCAAAGGTTATAAATATGCCTTCCAGCCCCGTATAGGTCAAACGGGCATATAAAGATGATATAGCTTGGCTTCAGCTGCTTATAAAACATCCCTTTTTCTATCATCTGCAAGTCCAGCATACTTTGGTAATACCGGGTTCTTTTGGGAAGTTCCCCTGTCTCCGTCGTCTGCATTTCTATATCATAGACCGTTCCCTTCCCATCTTTTATATATACATCCAGCCGTACGCTTTTCGCATCGGCATCAAGGTTAATCCCTTTTTGCAGTTCAGGGTATTCTATACTCTCTATTTCCAGCTCCTGCAGTATCCTTTGGAGCAGTTCCTTACACAGCTCCGGGTTCTGCATAACCTTCTCAAACAAAAAATCGTTGGAAATACCAAGATTTTCCCATCTGGCATTCATGTCTATTTGTTTTTCTATTTCTTTCATCTTTCAGTGTCTCTATTTCTAATTATTATACCATATACCATCCGTTTTCACCAGAAAATTGACAATTTGGCTGCCCGTCTTGATAAGCTGAATCAAAAAATAGGATAAAGAAAGCAAGTCAAACGTCTTCTCTTTCTTTATCCTATCAATCCCATATCATATCAAATAATTTCTAATAGCCCTGCAAAACTTTTTAAAAATCTTCTTCCAACTGGTTCAGAATTGGTTCAGAATTTATCCTTCCTATGCCCTCCACCAACTTACACATTTCATTACAGTTTTGCCGTATACTTCAATTTATCGGCCTCCGGAATCTTCATTGCCGTCATCGCCTGTTCTGCAGACCACTTCATTGAATCCATCAAATTCCGTATTGTCTGCAACATATTTCGTTCTACAGCTTCATTCCTCATATCTTCCATTGCTTTACACATTTCATTCACTCCTTCCGGATTTTCTTTTAAATATCTTGTTCGTTCTGCCATCAGGCCAAAAATCATATCATCAGCTTCTGTACAGTTAAAATCATGCATCAGTTTCCCCAATTCGGATTCTTCCCGGTATTCACCGTTCACATACAGAATATGTTCCCCGTCTTCAAAATTTTGGCCAGTAGTCAGATTTATTCGCTCCACTACATAAATTGGTTCCCCTTTACCATAAAAATCTTTTTCTGTAATGAAAATTGTATATGTGTCGGGCAGTTCCTCAAATTCCTGCCCCGCATCCAAATTCTCAATATCCATTACGCTGGAATGGTACCTTGTTCTATGCGGCGATGCTCCTTTTTCTGCCCTCTGAATCTCCAAATCATACTTTTTATTTTCGGAATCCGTTCCATACGTGTAATGGCGCTTTCATATTTGTATCAAAGCAGTCAAATATGGAGGATATATAGAACTTTCCACCTTTTGCCTTGATTCCGGTTGGTAGCTTCTAATAACTCATCATACCCAGTATCTCTTGATAAATCCACACAATAACGCAACTTCAAAAAATAGGAAATGGCAATTCCCTCATTTTCATCATATTCAATCACAATTTATTTTCCTTTTATACTCTTTTATATAATCACTAACCATCACGGTATTTTACGAAAAAATTTCACCATCCAAACAGCATACTCACCTTTACACTAATAATATTCACGAATTAATTTAAACCCATTTAGAATCAACTTTTCCTTTCTTTGCCGTTGCGTCTTCATAAATACGGAATCCTGTACGTTTATTATATTATCTTTAACATTCTTATAGATCCCATTAAGCACATCAAAGTCTATATCCCTAATTTCACTCAATATTAATTTAAGTTCATATCGAAGATTTTCATCTATTTCACCTCTTGATGCTGATTGGATTTTCCACGATTCATCTAAGTTTGCATCTTCCCATGCTTTATATTCACTATAAACTTTATTCACTTTCTTGTCAGTAAATCTATAAGGATACTCAAGATTATTTATGTCAAGCTCGTCAGTAACTACACTTGATAATGTCTCGCATATCGTAGTAAGGGGTTGAATTCTTAATCTCTTTAAACTTCTAGAATCAAATTTGTTTAGATTCAGCCTACCTATATAATCAATATTAATACCCAATGCTTCAAATGACATTTCTGGATCAAAAAGTATATAACCAGAATCAATATTAAGTCCTATATCACTAATGGTCTTTATTGCCTTTGTATTTGTATCAATATTGGCTTTCTTATTATATCTTTTTAGCTGCTCCTTTTCTAATGATTCTATACCCAGAAAAACTTCTCTTAACCCAGCTTTCTTCAAAACAGCTAATGCCTTTTTTCCATCTTCACATATTGCATCCGCAGCTAAAATAGAAATAAAGAAATTCATGTCTTCTCTTATCTTCCCTTTACTTTTTAAGTCAATTATTGTGTTTCCCAATTCAATAGCACGACTATACTCCTGTCCAAAAAAATCTTCATCTGTAAAATATGGTGCATGGAATCCCATATCGGAAAGTTCAATAAGTTCTTTTACTATTTTATCAATTGAAAAACCACGCCAAGACGGATTTGCGTATTTAGCATTTACACAACAAAAAGAACACTTATTCCAACTACAGCCTCTGCTTCCTTCTAGCCGAACAATTCCATGGTTTTTCTTTATATATTGTAAAATATAGTCATCTCTCACTGTAGTATCTTCAATTTCCAAGTCAAGCGAGCCTTTTGATGTAATTATTGTTTCACCATTCAATTTAAAAGCCAAATTACAAATTTCTGACAAGCTCTCATTAATATCAAATGGCCCCCTTTCATATCTATGTATAAGATCAAAAAATGCTTCTTCACCCTCACCATATATACAAATAATATTGTTATATTTCTCAAGCATCTGTTTATATGCAAATGTAGGAATACATCCACCTAAAATAAGCGGCACCTTGTTTTTGTCAGATTTATGGATAAAATTATAAATTTTCTCAAAGCGATCTAATGTTCCTATATTCATAGAAATACCTATAAAATCATATAGAAGTAAATTTTCAAAAAAATCTGACTCTATCATGCTATACCAACACATGTCAACCTGAATATTTCCTTCCCTTATAACACGAGATGAAATACACTCTATACCTAATGGTTCATTTAATTCTCCTCTTGTATCTCCTAAGTCAATTAATAAAAGTTTCTTCATTGTTTTTTCCTCCAATCTAAATATTCTATTGCAAAAAAATGAATGATATTGCTCGATTTTATTAGAACTTAACACCCCTGCGATTGCCTTTTGGGAACTACAATATATTTTCTCTATTTTTCTATAGAAATTATATCTCTTGCAGACAATCCATAAGTCAAATCGAATCCGTTCCTAATTATTTATATATTCATTTATAAATACCTTTTATCTCTCGTATTTTTATAAACATTCTATTATTATCTGTTTACCAAATTAATCGTATTATAAAATATTATTATTCGAAGAAATTTAAATTTTAAAATTCGACCCCCACGGGTCGGACATGCAGACGAAAAGTTAGTCTGTATAATGTCTGCTATGTCATGAGATACACACAAGAACAAATGTAATTCCAGCGTGTCCCTGCCCTTACATACGTCAAATCACTTATTACAACATCCCTGTATCCCCTGCCCTGAAACTGACGGTTCAGGATATTTCCTGTTTCCGATTCATTGCAGGTATCCTTCTGCGGTTTGAACTGGATGTACTGTTCTTCTGTGTAGACGGGCTTGCTGGTTTTAAAGAAGCGATAGGGGCAATCTATCCGGATGCCCAGATCCAGAGATGTGTCATCCACATGCTGTGCAACTCTTTCAAATATGTCAATTACAGCGACCTGAAGAAGTTTTCCTCAGATTTTAAGGCAGTAGACAATGCTCCGAATGAAACATCTGCCCTCTCAGCGCTGGAAAAGATGCTGTATCTTGCCAGTAGGAACGTAATCAAAAAATGAACACAGCGTTACAAAAGCTGGAACCAGGTACCGAACCGGTAGTGTAAAATAGTTTGTGTCTTTGGAAAAAAATACCTCTTTTTTGGTAAGAATCAGATATGACAATTCTTATCGAAAAGGAGTATTTTTATGCCAGCAACAAAACAACAAATACGACAGATTATTGCAGATAACAACCTTAACAGCGTGGCTGATGTTTACAGCCTGCTAAAGGACAGCTTCAAAGATATCCTTCAGGAACTTATGGAGGCGGAACTGGATGCTTCCCTTGGCTACGAAAAAAACCAGAAAGGTGATGCTCCCACATCCAACAAACGTAACGGGCATTCTCCAAAAACCCTCAAGAGCCAGTATGGGGAATTCCAGATCGATGTCCCAAGAGACCGTGAAGGGGAATTCGAGCCAAAGCTTATCCCTAAATACCAGAGGGATATTTCCGGTATTGAAGAAAAAGTGATCTCCCTTTATGCAAGAGGTATGAGCACAAGGGATATCCATGACCAGATACAGGAGCTTTACGGGATGGAACTGTCCGCTGAAATGGTCAGTAAGATAACTGACAGGATCCTGCCGGAAATTAAAGAATGGCAGTCTCGCCCGTTAAATGCGGTCTATCCCTTTGTATTCATGGACTGTATCCATTACAAGGTCAGGGAAGACGGACGCATCCTCAGCCGTGCCGCTTACATTGTCCTTGGCATCACAGCAGACGGCTATAAAGATATCCTGAGTATCACAGTGGGCGCCAACGAGACCAGTAAATTCTGGCTGGGGATGTTAAATGACCTGAAAAACCGCGGTGTAGGGGATGTGCTGTTCTTCTGCGTGGACGGACTTGCAGGATTTAAGGAAGCTATAGCGGCAGTATATCCACAAGCCCAGATACAGCGGTGTGTTATCCATATGCTGCGCAACTCTTTCAAATATGTAAACTACAGCGACCTGAAGAAGTTCTCATCCGATTTTAAATCAGTATATCATGCACCAAATGAGTCATCTGCGCTGTCTGAACTTGAAAAGATCAAGGAGAAATGGGGAAAGAAATATCCCTATGCGATAAGCAATTGGGAGAATAACTGGGAAGATGTCAGCTCCTTCTTCCAGTTTTCCGATGATATCAGGCGTATCATGTATACGACAAACATCATAGAAGGACTGAACCGCCAGTACAGAAAGGTGACAAAGACAAAAAGCGTATTCCCAAGCGACAGCTCCTTAGAAAAAATGCTATATCTTGCCAGCGGGAATATCATCAAAAAGTGGACACAGAGATACCGGAATTGGGATCAGGTGCTTAACCAGATGATTGTTCTTTATGGGGACAGGATCACCCAGTACCTTTAAAAAGAAAAAGCCGGGACAGCATATCCTATCAAGAAATGTCCCGGCCTTATTCCATCGGCATTAGCAGTATTGCCAGAAATATCCAGCCTTATTCCGGAGGCCGGGTGTGGGCAGCGCCCACATAATATTTCCTTTCTGCTGATGCCTGATTGGTGTGCCAAAAATTTGATATATGTGTATAGGAACAGATAAACGGGCAATACTATTATCAGAAAAGAAATCAACAACATAAAATCAGTTCTGTTCGACAACAAATTTTTACATATCTGACTCATATCAACAAAGATTTTTTACCTGTAGACACAAGATTTTTTACAGCCTCACCGAACCAGATGGTCGTCCTGTACGAGGTATTTCATTCATCAAAGTAAATCTGCCTCCCTACCCTTTTTCTTGAAAATATATAACAAAATACTCATTAACACTGAAAAGAGATCTATTCCAGCAGAAACGACAAAAGAAAACTTAAGCGATGTTTTGTACGGATGTCCTCCCCATAGCAGTTCCCATGCACGTTCAAAATCATTTAAATCCGATAAATAAAGCCTTTCCTTTTCTTCAATCTCTGCGATCAGATTGCTGATCTGCCGTTCATCCAGCCCACCGGCCCGTAACATTTTGGCACTCCTTTTTAAAGAATTAAGGTGTTCCTGCCAATAATATCTCCATGGTTCGATATCAAAGATACGAGTTCCGTCCATACTGTTCCTGCTGGCAATATTATCGCTCACAGTTTCTTCATCACTATAGCCAATCGGTTTATGTGTCAGTTCATATACGCTTTTCAAATCATACAATTCTTCAATTTCTATTCCCATTCCTTCCTTTGCCCTGACAACAGTATCATATTTCGTAACATTATCCATAAACTCCGAATATCCTTGAAAACGGCTGTCCATGATATTATGTTCCAGCAATGCATTATAAATTTCCTCCGCAATCTGCCTGACATCTTCCACTTGCAGCTTCTCTGCATTTAACGCACTCAGAAGGCGGATCACCTGATTATATAATACAGAACCTGCGCTATTTTCAAGGGAATCCAAAACATTAAACACTCTATTTATTTCAGACTTTTCATTCTCCAAATCATTAATCAAGCCTTCCGCTTCTTTTACTTCTTCTTTTTCATTTTCAAGCACACCCGTTAAATTTGCATATGCCGCAATCTCCGTATTTTTATATCCTTCTAACCTATCTTGAGAGCTGGCTTTATCACTAATTCGATCTTCCTTTTTTTGTGTATTCGCTTCAATTTTTTTATCTATTGCGTTAATTAAATTTTCAGCCTCCTTCTCTGTATCTTTTATATCCTGTTCTGTATATTGCCCGGTTAGAATAATGTCCAGACATCTTATCAGATATGAAGTATCCACATATTCCGCATCGCTTTCATCCACGCTATATGCATATTTTATAAGAGTGCCCTTAACCGTTTCCAGTTTGGTATCATTTCCCCCTTCTTCCAAATCAATCCCATCTTCCAAAACTGCCAGATGCCCTGCATAGTCTGCCATACTAGTCACAATTCCTGTTCCGTCATTCCTTTCCTTCCCATGCAACAACTCATCAGAAGCCGCATCTAATTCATAATTCTTACTCAGGCAATATGTACTCAATACCCGGTGGGCATCTTCGCATAATGACCGATCCGGATAAACATCTCTTGAAATATACACGTAACTGAATATGCTGGATGCCACCAACAGACATGCCCAAGTTGCACCTAACAATAATCTTTTTCCAATTCTGAAACTTAATAAAATCTCAATTCCCATTATACTTAAGGTAAAAAGCGCTCCCTGAAGCGCTGCCGAAATAACATATGCCTGCCAAAGATGGGCAAATACATATTGGTGCAGTCCATTGGCTGTTGTATACCAAGAAATCAAGGCAGCCGAAAGAGCTGCTGTAGACAATATTTTTCGCAGTTTCTTATATTTATCCCCTGTTTTTTTCTTTTCTTTTTTCTTTTCCTTTCCCTCTGTCTCCCCCTGTTCCCCACTGTTTTCTGCTATTTCTCCAACCATTTCTTTTTCTTGCTCTTCCGTTCTACCTAACTCCTCATTTACATCTGACATATATTCCACCCCTCCATTTTATCATCAGCCTAATTCCCTATCGATTATCTTTATCATCAATATCATCATCGTCCCATTCATCTGCTTTTGTAATTTCTATTACTAAACTCAAAAAATCTTTTGTCGCCAATTCTATGAAATCTAATAGCGATTGGACAATACCTTTTGAAATTCTAATAGTCTGTTTTCCACATTTTTTCAATGCTTTTTTAATTCTTTTATTGCTCGTTGTAAATTCGATAATATTTTCAGCAAAAATAATAAAAATAGGAATTAAAATTGAAAGTACCAAGGGAAATGTAAACAATTTCCCACTCAAAATCAAATTAGCCACATCATCTGTTGTAAAAGAATAGCTCGTAAAAATTTGTTGTGACAATAAAAACAAACCGCAGGCAAAAACAAAATACATTTCTCTCTTATGTTGGTTTCTCACAATTCCTTTTATAATCTGCATCCACTTTATCGCCAAAGAAACCATGATACCAGTAACAAAAACCAATAATATCAATATAGTTGCCAGCGACAGCAGAAGATTCATCCAATTATCCGAAGTTATTCTCTCTGTGATTTTTGTCGCTTGTGCAGGAGCCCCTAAAAATACAATGCATGCCAAACAAACAAACGTTGCGATAAAAGCAAGAATAAATACTACGTCTAATATACTTCCTTTCCTTCCATCTGGTTTTCCTATATCCTGCAAATCCCCGCTTTCTGTGTATCCTGACACGTCAGCATCCATTTCTGCTGTTCCTATCTCTTGTATTTCCCTTTTTGTCTTTTCCCTTTTTCTATCTTTCGCCTTTTTCTTTTCTTCATTTTTTTTATTCCGCTCTTCTTGTCTTATTCTATAATCTTCTTTTTCCGCTTCCCTGCGTTCTACCCACTTTTCCAGCAATAATGATATTTTTAATATCATCGTTTTAATATAAGGATAGATAATTACCAAAAAACTTATAATACTTATTACTGCTACAAAATATATTAATTTAAAATGAAACTGATTTAAAAAGGCTTCCTCATCATAAAATCGATTAAAAACAAAGGCAGCCAGCAAAACTCCTATCAAGTAACGCCATCGGATATGCTTTTTTCTTGCTGCATTATAAAGCATCCATAAGCAAACGCATGTCACAGTCAAATTAACATAAGCGACTGTTTCCTGCTGGAATTCCATATTCTCTCTTACAATGAAAAGCACCGAACAAAAAACGCCAATTAAAATTATCGATATAATTTTATTGTTATTAAGATATTCGATAAGTTTTTTCATCTGTATAGCCCCTCTCGTTATTATGCGATGTATTTTTGCTAAATCAATAAATATCTTTTATTATATTATCTTTATAAATAATCATCCAGTCAATAACATTATTTTATTTTTTCGACAAAAACCCTGTTTTTAAGATTTAGCACTATAATTCTTTCGGAATAATTCAATATCAAACCTAACTCAGGGCTGTTGCAAAAGTAGATGTGTGATCACTACTGGAACAATAGCTCCATTTTTGTGCCTGAAAACAGACTTCCTTAGCTTCCGCTTTGCAACTGCCATTTTCAAATCCCATTTTCCCATTTTGTTTTGACCATAACAAAAGGACACTTCCCTAAAATTTTCTTTTAGAAAAATGTCCTTATCGTACAAAATATTAACTATACAGATAAATCCACCAATCATCAATAAGTATTTCATTTTTAGCACATTCTTCTACTGTATGTGCCAATCTTACCAAGTTTAATTTTCTATTTTCTGCATCGTATAATTGGATTATCCACACAAAACATATTAATCAGGCGCAAGACCATCCGAATATAAAATCATACTATCAACAATTCCATTTTCATTAAACGTAATATTAAAAAACATATATTCATCTTCATTCAAATTTCTGTCAACAGTCGAATAACTTGCAATACTATAGAAATCATTTAAAAAAATATTATTAATATAACATTCTTCGGCTAAATAAGACTGTGCGTCCAAAAGCAGAGATGATATGGAGGCATCCTTTGCTATCTTAAGTTCAGGAATCTCCCAATCATCATGAATCTCTTCCATTAAACTAACTGAATCATCATAATCAGAAATACTATCATATAAGTAATAATATGGTCTATCAATGCTTCTGCCAAAATCTTTTGAAACAGTAGTACATATATAGTATTCACATTCATCATCCATACAATAGGCAGGATAAATCAGCTCAGGAAATCCTTCTCTTTGGAAACCCTCTCCTTTTACAAATTGTTTATCCAAAATCGTAAAATTTTCACCATCCCCTAACTGATCAAATTCCTCATAACCAATACCATAATATATTATCAAACTACCTTTTATTGTATAGTAATCTCCTGCATCTTCAAGAGGTCCTTTTACCGATAGTCCAATGGGCAATTCATATGTACTATATTTCGCAAACTCTGGTGTTTCTTCCGTCGAAGATGTTTCTTCTTGTTCTTCATATGTACATTCGTCAACAAACTGCACCGTTTTATCGGGAAAAAGTTCATAATGAAATCCTTTTTGTATCGGTGCATCATCCGATGATATAATTTCCCATTCTGCTGATAATCCTACATTTCCAATAATTGTATCTGCATCATCATCTCCACATACCGAAAGCGTCATCACCGGAAATGATACAGATACATCTGCACATATCTGCGAATTGGGACGAGTAACAATCTCTGCACTTGCACTTACACCTATGTCAGCTTCCGCATCCATCACATTTAAGCAACCAAGTACAACAAATGTCGGCTCAAGCCGTAGCATTGCTTTTGCATCACAATTTGCTTCAATCGTTGGTTCTTCAACAGAAATATTATGTTCAAAATTTCTTAGTCCTTTATCCTTTTCATAAGATACAGATACCTCTACAGGAAGTTCTGCTTCAAAAGAAATACCACCTTCCACCGATAAAACAATATAAATCTGTATATCTGCTCCTACAATTCCATTTCCCAAAGGAACAGGTGTTTTACATAAAGGAATTTTTTTATCTTTTTTCGCATTAATTGCACCGTTAAACGTTGCATGAGCATCTACCGCAGCCTCTGCATATTCCAGACCGTTCCAAGCCGAATAACTTACTTGTCCGCCAATACATAATTTATCTATATCTATTTCTGCACTGTATTCACTATCTGTTTCAACTTTATCACTTATAGGAAGTGCATAAGATATTCCTGTAGCATTATCTGTAATCTTTACTTCCAGATGTCTTGTTTCGTCCTCTCCCTCTGTTGAAAGTGATAATTTAAATCCTTTGCTATTTACATCTGCCGAAAACACTGCTGTATTAACCATACCTGCATCTGTCTGTTGATACTTTAAATTATTTACTGCACTTGTATTATCCTCTAAGCCATAATAATTTACTATATCCTCAAAGGTAAGTTCTGTAATATCCGATACTGTAAGATTTTCTACCACTTTATCCAATTCCACAGTACCTAATGACAATGTTCCATCTGAACTTATTCCGGTTATTTCCCTTGCAAATTTAAGTTTTGTATTTTCCTGCTCAAATACAATAATGTTTCCCACTTCAAAAGAATTAATCCTATTGTCTGTAACAACAATTTCAGAACAATCAACATTAATTTGTAATACATCTTCCGTAGATAATTCAATAACATCATTTTGGTATGTTATATTAGAATAATCATCTTTCCAAAATTCACCAAAATATAAATTTTGAAGGTTTTCCAAAACCTGCTCACATTCTTCTTTAGAAAATCCCTTTTTAAGTTTTTCTTCTTCTACAAGTCCATGTTCTACTGCCAACTCTATATACGCATCATCTGTTATCGCATCCTCTGTATCAAAACAAATCTTAAATTTGCTCTCCCCGATTGCTTTTATTGCAGTTAATGCAATAAATTCTCCAGATGCATAATCCTCACCATTAAAAACGGAATCCGCATCAATTACTTGCCATTCTACTGCTGACTGCACATAGGCAAAATAAGGATTATCAGAATCCACGTCTTTAAAGTAAGGTAATTCGCTAGTGTATTCATTAATACCAAATTGTTCTCCTAACATTTGAAGCCATTCATAACGGGTTACTATATTTTCATCCTCAGCCGAGTTTCTTTCCACAATATATACTACTGCAAAAACCAAAAGAACAGCACATATTGCAATTAATATAAAAATATAATTCTTTTTGTTTTTCATTTTTATCCTTTCAATTATAGTAAAAGGTGCCATATTGAATAGGCACCTTTTAAAACATTTCTTATTTATTCCCAAATCTTTTCATTGCCATCTATAATAACTTTCGTACCACTTGGAAATGCGCCATCGCCAATATCTATATTGGCATTCTGTATAACTACTTTTTCTAAATTTGTACAATTTTTAAATGCATTAGCTCCTATTACGTCAACGTTAGCCGGTATAATGATACTGGTCATATTCGTAAAACTCGCAAATGCATCTTCTTGTATGGAAGTACAACCATTCTCAATCAATATCTGCTGCCACTGTCAAAATAGGGTTTATTTCTTTTTTGGAAAAACCACAAGCGACCAACAACATAACCATTACTAACATTAGTAGAAGTATCGCTACCTTTTTCTTCATAGTCCTTTTCTCCTTATTGTTTTCTAGTTTATAAATTTAATAACCCTTACGTCTTCTTTCTCTTTCTTCCTCTATTTCCAGCAAACGTTCCTGTGTCTGCCTCGTCTTTCTTTGCTCTTGAAGTCGTTCATTCTCTGTCATCTGTCGTTTCATTTCAAGACGCTTCATCTCTTTATTATGTTCGGTTTGCTCTCTATGCATAAGTATCATCTCTCTATGTGCCGGATCAAGTGATTGCAAATACAAACTATCTATCATCTCATAGTATTGATGTGCATCATATTCGAATATAGCGTTTCTCACGTTAATTTTATCCATTATTCTATTTATATATTTGTTATAAAAACTGCCATAAATTAATTCACCAACTTTTGTTACTATAAATACCAAAAGCATTATGATTGACAAAACAATGCCCAACAAGCCCAAAATACTAAACATGGGCAACCAAATTGCACCAAGTATCCAACATATAATAGTTCCTCCAACAAGACAAACAAGTATGCTAAAACATATATTCTTTACTTTATTCCATTTTTCCCATATAAGGTATTTGTTATTTTCAGTTTCTCTTTCAGGTTCTGTTATATTTTTTATATCATTTTTATAAATTTCCGCTTCGTTACTCAATTTTACGAGCTGTTCTCTTACACCCTCCACCTCGATATTTTTATCTGCGCACGAAACCGTTTTATTATATTCATTAAAACAATAACATCTATCTAAATCACATCTTACAATATTGTACCTCATGTTACTCATTCTTCCTCCTGCAATCCTATCACCGTAAATCACTCCGCTTGCGCATTTCAATTTTCTGTCACTACAAAATATATAAACCCTTGTTGTGTATTTGCCTCTAATCTATCTTTTTCCAACTTTAATTCTCCTGTGATTTTATCCTTATCATTGCTTACACGAATTTTTTCAGGCTCTACAATCCACTCCCCTGCATCCAAATATAATTCCAAGCTTTCCTGATTCCATGTTCCAGATAACTCATAGCTTCCTGAAGCAAATGAATAAGTGGCTGTTACTGTTCCATCATCCTTCACTTCCGAGATATGCAATTCTGCTTTTTCTTTACTAAATCCGTCAATATAAGTTCCACCCCAATTGCCTTCAATATCTGCCGATACAACTTTAGATTCTGTTTTATTTACCGAACCGCTCCAACCATTGCCATCCTGATATGTATAAATAATTGCTGTTTTCATTTCAAGTGCAACTTGTGATTTATTTACTCTATAGCTACACTGGTATATCTGTCGGCTTCCTTTCGATCCTGCTTTCTGTTCATCTATTCTGAAATCTGATATTTCCTCTTTTTCTACAGAGATTGTCTGCTTTGTTTCTCCAACCGGAAGTTCGGCTTCAATTACTTTAGCCATTAAGTCATCCTCTGAAACATTGAGACTATACTCTTCTTTCATAGATACTGCAAAATCATCCATTGAAATTACAGAATCATACTGCCATTCCTGATCAAATGTGAATAAAACTTCTACTTTTCCTTCCGCTCTTTCCAACTTATCATCAAGCACTAATGAAACAGTTAGCTGATCTGTTTTTTGCTCCAAATTTGTTTGTTGGTTTTCTATTTCGACTTTCAACAAATTCTCCTGAGTAATCAACCACTCTTCTTTATCTATCACTATTACTTGACCTGCAAGCAAGGTTAATACAGCACTTTCATCAACACCCTTTAGCGGCATCATAATCCAATCTTTTTTGGATTCTATCTCTATGTCATCCAATTGCCATCCTGCCTTATCATACAATCCATAAGAAAGAATTATATTTTTTTGACAGGAAATTTCTGCGTCATTTGTCACAACAGTACACCAAACAGTATCTGTTTTCTGTTCTTTTTCGGTTTGGCGTTTTTCAATTACAATTTCCTCAATCTGTTCCCCCTCCTTTAAAAATTGAAATTCTACATTTGTTTCCAGTTCTTGCTTAATCTGTTCCTCATCTGCCACCTTTTTCCCGCAGGCAGATAACCCGAAAGCACTAATTATCAACATACCCACCAATAAAATAACTCTTATATCTTTTCTCATTTGTTTTCCCTCTCTCATGATACGCATATTTTATGTTATTTTTTATCACATATATTTATAACATATTTTAAAACTCATTTCAATATTAGAATATATGTGAACAACGGAAGGATACTATGAAATGAAAAGTCGAGGTGATTCTATGTCTGATGATGATAAGTTAATAATTAGACCCAAAAAATATAAAGGAAATGATGGATATAAAACTTTTTCAATCAGAATTAAAGAAGAACTCGTTGGAAACATTGATTCGATTTCAGCCAGAACCGGGCACAGTCGTAATGAATTGATTGGTATATTTCTTGAATATGCTGTTAATCACTGTAAGATTGAAGATTAAAAAAACAGGAGTCACACTTTTTAGGTGATTCCTGTTTCTATTTTAAGTCAACTTTCTGTCTGTTCGCATTAATTGGGCGTAAATCGGGCGTATGGCGTAAGGTTTAGCACCTCACAAACGCTCATTTTAAGCCATTTTACTTATCTAAGGTCTTCATTATGGGAAATGATAATACTGTATTTTGTCTTTGTTTATCTCTGTTTATGGCTATACAAAACCCTATGTTTCCGACACTTTCCCCTCATTTTTCCGTTTATCTTTATTTGTCACGGTTCTTTAGATTGAGATAAAAGTTGAGATAAATTTGAGATATAGGAAAACCGCCCCGGCAATCCCGGAACAACTCTCTTTATTAGGTCAGCATATTTTGATTTTGCCCTGCAGATTTTCAAAAAATTCTTTCTTTTTGCTCTCCGTTGCTTCTGCGTATATGTTCATGGTTCTACTTATATCGCTATGCCCCCTCTTTCTCCTGCTCATTGTAAGCTGTGTATATCCTCTTTATTGCCCTGTTAATAGTCTGCGGATTGTGTACATAGTCCTCACGGTTCGTAAAGATAAAACTGCTATAACCATCTATTACAGTTTCGTTATATCCCCTCTGCATCTGCTGCCACTTCTCCTGAAGCAATGCCCGGCGCACTTCGTCCAACATGGGGATTGTGCGACATCCTGCGCTTGTCTTTGGCGTTGTAATGTGCATCTCGCATTTTTCGCCCTGCTGCCGATACACCCGGTATATCAAATTATAATTTATACTTATTGTCCGGCTCTCAAAATCTAAGTCCTGCCACCGCAGGCCGATAATTTCGCCCACTCTGCATCCAGTTCCAAGAAAGACCGTGAACAATGGAAGCCAGTGCCTATAAATATCAGAATTAGAGATAAACTCAATAAAGGCTTCTTGCTCTGTCAATGCGTGGCTTTTGGGTTTTTCCCAATTATGGGACTTTTTTATCTCTGCCATTACCCCATCTGTGGGATTGCTCCTGATATATCCATCCCTTACCGCAAGCGCGAATACTGGATACAGAATAGTATTGATAATTGCTATGCTGTTAGGCTTAAAGCCCTTTTTCCTGATAAGGCTGTTATAAAATACCTTTACATCTGAATATTTGATACTGGCAACTTTCTTTCGCCCGATCTCATCTGATACATAATTTTCATACATATACAGATAATTGGAGCGCGTGGAATCTTTCAACTCATATTTTCCTGCCATATACAAATCAAACATATCATTCAGGGGAATTTTGTTATTAGCAGCAGTTTTTATACCGCCCTCAACATCCTGGTCAATCTGCTTTATTTTCTCCCGTAAGCTTATATCCCCCCTCTTTCCGGGCAACGTTCTGTCCGTTTCTACCAGTTTCCAACTATACACCGCACACCGCTTTCCTCTGCAGTCCATGTACTGATAGCGGTAACAACCATCTTTCATCTGATTTTCTCCATCCCTCAATATCCTGCCCTTGCTGTCTTTCCGCTTTTCTGACATACAAGCACCACCTTTCTATAATGTTGGATAGGGCAGCAGACATATAAGCCACCGCCCACTCCCTTATTTACTTTACCTGAAAATCAATACTGCTGCCTGAATCACATTCCCGACCAGTGAGATAATAAGGGCAATGCGGCGGCACCACAATTTTCTTTTTACCATGCAGATAATCTCCGTTGCAAGATTCACGCTCTCTTTCTTCTTCGCCATTATGCCGCGCCTTCGCTTTCTCTCACATACTCCAGGAGTGATACATAGATACGCTTTAGAAACTTCTCGCTGTCTACCAGTCCTGTCCGTCCCGGAAACTTCTTGCTGTCTATCCGCTCCAACAATCCGATAATCAATTCTTTATAGTTCAATGCTTAATCCTCCTTTGTTATGTTTACAATGAATCTGTGCATCTGCCAGAGTATCCATGCATGAATTTGTGTTATCGCAAGAATAGCGATAGATATTTCTTTCAAGTGCTTTTCATCACTTATTAGTAATATTTTATCTTATATTTTTTAACCATACCAAGAAAGAAGGTGTTACTATGTCAATGTCCGAAAAAATACGAATCACATTAGTAAAACGGAAAATATCTATTACTGAACTAGCTTTCAATCTTGGCACTTCTCAAAGCAATTTATCAAATAAATTAAAACGTGACAATTTCAGCGAAAAAGAACTAAATCAGATAGCTGACATTCTAAATTGTGATTTTAAAGGAACTTTTGTAATGAGAGATACCGGAGAGGAAGTATAAAAAATGCTTGAGTCCCATTATCAGATATGTTATATTAGAGATACAAAAAGGGAAAGCCATAGAAGCGGCTCTACCCCACAACATTAAGCAAATACCTCTGGTTAGAGGTCAGCCGTCACTATTGCGAGTAGTGGCGGCTATTTCTTTTTTCCCTTGAAGATTGTATAACATAATCCCACAAGGGCAACAATGAATATTCCAGTCTGAATCAGATCGGAGTATGTAACCATTGAATCACCCTCCTTTCTTTCGTCTGGAGGGCTACTTAAACCCTCCGATAAAACAAGAGGGGTAAAGCCGCCTTTGGCTCTATGGTTTTCCCATGTCTGAAATATATCACACATTTCCTTGTCAGGCAATCACAATATGTTTTTTATTCAATTTCAATTTCCGACAAATTACGGTGATTTGTAAAACTAAATTCCACCCCTTCCATCAGCGCGGTAAAATCCTGTTCCATCCGTACATTCACATACAAAAATTCGTTGTCCAAAAGAACTGATATTTCCTCCTTTGCTCCTGCCAAGGCCTCCGCCAGCTCCCTATGTTCTTCTTTCCCCTCTTCCTGCAAAGCATTGATCTTTTCAAATGCCGATATGAAATCTTTTTTATTCTCCGCCCTTATATCTGATAAAGCAGACGAAATGGATGCGTCAAGGTCCGCAATCCGGGATTTCAATTCCTGCTGGCTCTCTGAAAGGGCAGTAATAGACAGAAGGGCTTCACTGTTTTGTTCCATCTGCTTTTCCGTCTGCCTGTTAATCAGGTTTTCAACGCATACTATGCTTTCCTCCATTTGCAATAAACTTTTGGAAACCTCTGTCAACGTCTGTTCCGCTTCTGTCTGCAAAATACTCGCTTCCGCAAGGTTCTCCTGGTTTTCCGTAACCGTCTGCCCGATCCCGTCCAGATATTCAGCCATATCGTTAAGCTGTTTCCTATCCTCTTCCATCTGTAGCTGCCCCTTCTGCGCCGCTTCCAGCTTCCCCCGTTCCATCCTGTCCGAACGGGCCACAAACAAGGCAATACAAACTAGCCCAACGATTACGGATAACAAAGCAATTAGGGGTACCCTATGCTTTTTTAAATATTTCATATTGATTCTATTTTTCATACCTGTCTCCTTTTCCTCCTATTTTTTTGCATCCTGCCAGAATCTCCCGTTCTGGCGGAGAACGCGCATAAAAAAAGAAGCCATCCTTTTCCCGGCTTCCCAATATGTCCTTATAGCACACCCTTTCCAGCCCAATCCCCCCTTCCCTGCACATCATATAGCAATATAATTTTCTATAGGAAAAAACAGCAGACTGTCATGTATCAGCCTGCTATCTTTCATTTCTTCATTCTTTTTTCTGACTTATACGGTTAGGGCTGCCGCCGGTTTTCCCTTACCCCCACCTGTTCGCAGCTTCCGTTGCATATAAACCGTCCTCTGCCGTCTCCCCTTCCTGCATAGCATCCCCCCTATCCCGTGTTTCCCGGATTGACGTATTTCCCATAATTGCCCCTCCTAAAAGGCGGATTAGCTCCTCTTTCATACTGTCCTCCAGTCCCTTCCGTATATCTTCCAGGCTGTCCACCGTCACATACCTCTTTTTTTTCGTCTGCGTCTCCTCCTCCATATCCTCCTCAAAGCTCTGTATATAAAAATCCATTGCCTTTATCATAAACTGGTTCTCGGATTTATGTACCTCTTTGTTGAGGCCCTCAAAAACCCTCTGTATTTTCCGATGCTGCTCGTTATGGAGGTTTAGGCGCAGGCTATGTTTTACTACATTCTGCTTCCCCATTATTCTGCCTCCGCCTCCATTGCCTTCCTGTTTGCCGCCAGGTACGTTTGCTCATGTGAGATAAAG
>ERZ808035.138-NODE-138-length-89250-cov-6.012291_pt1 | contig 89250 bp, 73 predicted proteins | sample MGYA00380189_ERZ808035 | MGnify/ENA primary metagenome ERZ808035 (study PRJEB31490, sample SAMN06133407) | mouse gut metagenome | isolation source: M5_1 | host: mice | place: China: Chengdu | collected 2015-05 ... | reverse complement strand
GGAAGATTCAGGAAGTGTCATGTACAGTGAAATAATGGAGGCCGGATTGACCGGAAGGAGAGGGAAAATGACAGGAAAGAAATTGGTATCTTTATTATTGGTGATCTCAATACTGCTTATGGCAGGATGCGGAAAACAGGACGGAACAGAAGAGGCCGGAGGGACAGGGAGCGGAAATGATGACGGGCAGCAGGTAACGATGGGAAGGTATACGGAGGTAGAGACGGATCTGTCCGCGCAGATTGGGAATGCCGCCGGACTGTATAAAACGCCTGACGGGAAATTCATGATTGTTGACAAACAGGGGGACTTTCTTGTGTCGGCGGACGGTGGTGCGTCATGGACAGAAAGCACCAGACAGTGGATCACGGAGAAAAGAGCCGGGGCCTGGATCATGGACGTAAAGATGGATTCCAGGGGAACGCTGGGGATCATTTATGCGGAAAATGGCGGAGAAGAGAGCGGGGAAGAGGAAACCATGTTTCAATCCACGCTGCAGTGTGTGCTGCTTTTGCCGGATGATACGGTAGTGCCGGTGGATTTTGGGACGGCGGCAGATGAGGAAAGCATCGACAGGTTCTGGGTTTCAGAAACGGACCGGTATTTTGTTTCCACTATGGCGGGCAATATCTATGAGGTGCAGGAGGACGGCAGCAGTGAACTGTTCCTGGTCACGGAGGGAAGTCCGCAGACGGTGCAGTTTCAGGGAAATCTGATGATCATAGACGGTTATGAATTTAAGGCACCGCTTCTCTATGATATGGAAAAGGAAGTTTATGTGGAAGATGATGTGCTGGCAGAGTTTATGCAGGAAAATTATGCGGAGAGAGGATTTAACGGAGCAGGCTGGCAGAATGTGTGCCTTTTTCCGGGAGAAGAAGATGTGATCTATCTGGCGGGCAGGAACGGACTGCACCGTCATGTGATCGGCGGCAGCGCAATGGAACAGATCATCGACGGACGACTGTCCCGGCTGGGAAATCCGCAGTACGGAATTGTGGGCATGGTATTTCTGGATACGGGAGCGTTTCTGGCAGTATCCGATCAGGGAAAACTGATTCGTTTTACATACGATCCGGACAAGGCGGCGGTGCCGCAGGAGACGCTGAAAATTTACAGTCTGGAAAGAAATGTTGATGTGTCTGCGGCAGTTTCTTTTTACCAGATACAGAATCCGGATGTTTTTGTGGAATATGAAGTCGGGATGGAAGCGGCGGGAGCCGTCACCAGAGAGGATGCGGTCAAGAAACTGAACACACAGATTATGGCAGGAGAAGGCCCGGATGTTCTGGTGCTGGATGGACTGCCCGTGGATTCCTATATGGAGAAGGGAATGCTGTGTGACCTGACAGGGCTTGTAGACGGTATGGGACAGGAAGTATATGAGAATCCGGTGCATACTTTTGAACAGGACGGCAGGATCTATGCTGTTCCGGGGCAGGTAAGATTTCCGGTCATGATGGGAAAGGGAGACGATCTTTCCGGGATGACAGGGCTTTCCGGTCTGGCGGATGGAATTGAAAGAATGCGAAAAGATGCCCCGCAGAAAGATCTGATCGGACTGGATTCCGGGAAGGCTGTTATGAAGCTTTGCGCCCTTATTTCCGCACAGGAATGGAAAAACGGGGATGGGGAAATGAACAGAGACGCCATAGCCGGATTTCTGACACAGACGAAGAGAATCTATGAGGCGCAGATGGATGGGATCAGTGCGGAAAGTGAGCAACGGCTTCGTGAGGCAGGCGAAAATCATGTGCAGTATGCGGGGGAGGACTGGATGTATGATCTGATTCACTACGGCTTTTATATGGATTATGCGGCAGGTTATACAAATGCCTTTATCGGAATGAATTATTCTCCTGGTGGCTATATGGAATTGACCTCAATCCGTAAAGCAGCCGGTTTTGAAGATACAGTAATCGTGCCCCTGACGGGGGAGAAGGGTAGTGTATTTATACCGGAGACGATTCTGGGCATTCATGCAGCGTCGCAGAAGAAGGAACTGGGGGAAGATTTTCTGAAGGCTTTTCTGGGTAAAGAAATTCAGAGCAGTCTGAGCGGGTATGCTGTGAACAGGGAAGCATTTGATGAGGCGGTTAGACTAAAAGGGAAAGAAACCGATGAGAACGGGGGTTACGGAAAGGTATGTATAATATATGAAGACGGCAGAGAACTGTCATTGGATCTTTTTCCGCCCACAGACGATGAAATTGCCGCCATGCGGGCATGGATGGAAACAGCCGGTATGGCTTACATAGAGGATGCGGTGTTTGAGGAATGTGTGATTGAAGAAGGCGCGGAGTTTGTGCTTGGCGAGAGAGAGTTTGATGAAACAATGGATGTGATCGAGCGGCAGATTGGGATTTATATGGCGGAATAGTCAATCACGGATTCAAACAATAATTGGCAAATTATCACACGTTAGACTATTTCCAAACCCGGAGGACTTCTCTATAATATAGCTTAAATAGTGCAATGGACCATACTGATTTCACGGGTACAAGCCTGCAGAGAAAACAGGCAGAATCGTAATCTGCAGAAAAGAACAAGCCCGTGGCAGGTATGTATGGCACTGAGAAGACCACATATAGGGAGGGTTACGGAGGGTATTATGCAATACGGACATTTTGACAATGAGAAGAGGGAATATGTCATTGACAGGGTAGACCTGCCCTGCTCATGGACGAACTATCTTGGCGTGGAGGACATGGCGGCCGTAGTGAATCATACGGCAGGCGGGTATCTGTTCTACAAGACGCCGGAGTATCACAGAATCAGCCGTTTCAGAGGTAATGCAGTTCCCATGGACAGGCCGGGATTCTATGTATACCTGAGGGACAATGATAATGCGGATTATTGGTCTGTATCCTGGCAGCCCGTAGGCAAGCCGTTAGACCAGGCGAAGTACAGCTGCCGGCACGGTATGTCCTATACGGTGTATGAATGTGAATATGCAGGAATTAAGGCATCACAGACGATGATGATTCCCAGAGGGGAAGCGGTTCAGTTATGGGATGTGAAAGTGAAGAATACAACAGATGCGGTGCGGAATCTGAGTTTATTTTCCTATCTGGAATTTTCCTTCCACCATATTATGATTGATAACCAGAATTATCAGATGAGCCTTTATTGCGCGGGCGCTTCTTATGATGACGGCATTATTGAGGAAGACCTGTTTTATGAGGAGGAAGGATATCAGTACTTTACTGCGAATTTCACACCGGATGGATTTGACTGTATGAGAGATAAGTTCCTCGGTACATATAATACGGAGACAAATCCGGCGGCAGTGATAGCGGGCAGGTGTTCTTCTTCTTATGAAAAGGGCGGAAACCATTGCGGCAGCCTGCAGAAGAATCTGACTTTACAGCCGGGTGAAGAAGTACGTATCGTGTTTATGCTGGGTGAGGGCAGAAGAGAAGAAGGAAAGCGTGTGCGTGCCAAATACAGTGATGTATCGGCAGTAGATGCGGCTTATGCCGATCTGAAGCAGTATTGGGAAGATAAATGCGGGAAACTGCAGATTCAGACACCCAATGAAGGTATGAATACATTGATCAACACATGGACGCTGTATCAGTCTGAAATCAACGTCATGTTCTCACGGTTTGCTTCTTTTATAGAGGTGGGCGGCAGAGTGGGTCTTGGCTACAGAGACACGGCACAGGATGCCATGACGGTTCCTCATTCCAATCCGGCGAAATGTAAGGAGCGTATCGAACAGCTCATGCGAGGACTTACAAGTTCGGGTTACGGGCTGCATCTTTTCCAGCCTGAATGGTTTGTGGAAGATAACGGAGATAAGCCGTTTAAGTCGCCCACAGTCATACCGGAACCGGATAAGAACAGTATCATACACGGCTTGAAAGATGCCTGCTCCGATGATGCATTGTGGCTTGTGGCATCGGTGGCGGAGTACATTAAGGAGACAGGTGAGGTTTCCTTTGCCAGTGAACAGCTTACTTATGCAGATACCTTTATGGATGGCAGCAAGGATACAGAAACTGTTTACGAGCATTTGAAAAGAATTCTGGATTTTTCCACTGAACAGGTTGGACAGACGGGTATCTGCAAAGGACTTCGTGCAGACTGGAATGATTGTCTGAATTTGGGTGGTGGTGAAAGTGCGATGGTGAGCTTTCTGCACTATTGGGCATTGACACAGTTTATCGGTCTTGCCGCATATCTGGGTAACAACGAAGATGTAGAGAAATATACGGCAGTGGCAGAGAAAGTGAAGGAAGTGTGTAATACCCAGCTTTGGGACGGTAAGTGGTTTATCAGGGGTATTACAGCCAACGGCAAGAAGATCGGTACGCAGACTGATGTGGAAGGTCAGGTACATCTGGAGTCCAACGCATGGGCGATCCTGTCCGGTGCGGCGGATGACGAGAAAGCGGATCAGGCGCTTCATGCCATCGACGAGTATCTGTATACGCCTTACGGAATCCTTTTAAATACGCCTTCCTATACTGTGCCGGATGATGATATCGGTTTTGTTACGAGGGTTTATCCGGGACTTAAGGAGAACGGAGCCATTTTCTCCCATCCAAATCCCTGGGCATGGGCGGCGGCGTGCATGAGAGGAAGAGGCGATCTGGCGATGAAGTTTTATGATTCACTCTGTCCGTACTGGCAGAATGACAAGATCGAGATCAGAGAATCAGAACCTTATTCCTATTGCCAGTTTGTTGCGGGAAAGGATCACAGTGCATTCGGCCGGGCGAGACATCCTTTTATGACAGGTTCCGGCGGATGGTCATATTTTTCGGCAACCAGATATATGCTGGGAATCCGGCCGGATTATGATAAGCTGGAGATCGATCCGTGTATTCCGGCAGACTGGAAAGAATATCGTGTGAAACGTGTCTGGAGAGGGGCGGAATTTGATATACGGGTGAGCAACCCGGAGGGTGCAATGAAGGGGATCAAAGAAATCCGTGTGGATGGTGTCTGCACGGACAGGATCGCACCCATGGAAGCGGGAAGCAGCCACGTGGTAGAGGTGGTTATGGGGTGACATTTACGAGAGTAAGTTGTCATAGAGTTCAAAGGGTGTACCCGGCATGAGGATGCTTTATGCCGGGTACAGCGGAACAAAAGAGAAAGAAGACTGATACCGTACAATTAAGAAAAGACAGAGAAAGTACAAAAGAAAAAACAGTAAAGTTACAGAAGAAAAAAGCAAAATACAAAAGAAAAAATAAGTAAAGATCACAGAAGAGAAAAGTAAAGCACCAAAGAAAAAAATAAGTAAAGGCCACAAAAGAGAAAAGCAAAAAAACGAAAGAAAAATAAGTAAAAAAGAAGTAAAGGTCACAGAAGAGAAAAGCAAAACACCAAAGAAAAAAATAAGTAAAGGCCACAAAAGAGAAGAGCAAAACACCAAAGAAAAAATAAGTAAAGGCTACAAAAGAGAAAAGCAAAAATACGAAAGAAAAAGAAGTAAAGGCCACAGAAGAGAAAAGCAAAACACCAAAGAAAAAGAAGTAAAAGCACGAAAGAGAAAAGTATAAAAGAGAAGAAGATAAAGTACAAAAGAAAAAATACAGGTAAAACACAAAGGTATATGTAAGGGTTCAAAAAAACAGCGGAAGGTATGAGCAGAATATAGCCAGCATAACAGAAGGAGGATACACAATGATCAAATTTGGAACCGGCGGATGGCGCGCTGTCATCGGAGACGAGTTTACGAAGGAGAATATCCAGATTTTATCCAGAGCGCTCTGTGACAAGATGCGTGAGGAAAAGGTAGAGAAGGAAGGCATCGTTTTAGGATATGACAGACGGTTCCTCTCCAAAGAGGCGATGCAGTGGGCCGCACAGGTCTTTGCCGCAGAAGGGATCAAGGCGTATCTGATTAATAAATCGGCTCCTACGCCGCTTGTTATGTTCTATGTAATGAAGCATGAGTTTCATTACGGTATGATGATCACGGCGAGTCATAACCCCGCGATCTATAACGGTATTAAGGTATTTACTTTCGGCGGCAGAGATGCCGACGAGGTACAGACGGCGGATATGGAACGTTACATCAACGAAGTAACTGATATTCCGGTGGATGAGATGAATTATGCGGAGGGGATCGAGAAAGGACTGATCGAGGAAATTTACCCGTTAAATGAGTATCTGGACAGCATTATTGATACGGTGGACATGAATAAGGTTAAGCAGCGTGGACTGAGAGTTGCGCTGGATCCCATGTACGGTGTCAGCGAGACTTCCTTAAAGACGATTCTCATGACTGCCAGATGTGAAGTGGAGACGATTCACGAAAGGCACGATACACTTTTCGGAGGCAAACTGCCGGCTCCTACAGCAGAGACACTGCGTACTCTGCAGAATTATGTAATTGACAGACGCTGTGATCTGGGAATTGCAACGGACGGAGATGCGGACAGAATCGGCGTGATCGATGACAAGGGAAATTTCCTGCATCCTAACGATATTCTGGTATTGCTGTATTATTATCTTGTGAAGTATAAAGGCTGGCACGGACCGGCTGTCAGAAATATATGTACCACCCATTTGCTTGACAGGGTGGCAGAGAGTTTCGGAGAAAAATGCTATGAGGTTCCGGTAGGATTTAAACATATTTCGGCCAAGATGTTTGCCACGGATGCCATCATCGGCGGCGAGTCTTCCGGCGGAATGGCAGTAAGAGGACATATCAAAGGAAAGGACGGCATTTACGCATCAGCCCTTCTGGTAGAAATGATTGCTGTAACCGGTATGAAGCTGTCGGAGATCATGGAGACGATCCGCAAGGAGTTTGGCGGAATGGCGCTGGTGGAGAAAGATTACCGTTTCAGTCAGCAGAAGAAAGATGAGATCCGTAAAAGAGTCCTGGAAGATAAAGAACTTCCTCAGATTCCTTATGAGATTGATAATGTGTCTTATCTGGACGGTTTAAAGATCTACCTTAAAGATGGTGGATGGATTTCTGTACGTTTCTCAGGTACAGAACCGCTTCTTCGAATTTTCTGTGAGATGAAAGAGAAGCAGGATGCTGCTGCGTTCTGTGAAGTGTTTGAGAAATATCTGGATATATAAACAATAGAATGTTCATAAACTCCGCCGGAGATTCGTCTGGCGGAGTTTTTTATGGAATAGGAAATTCCTACGCTTATTCGAGTCCGCGAAGCGGATCTCGCAAACGAGCTTTGCTCGTTTTTTTATCTTATAAAAATATGTCTTAAAGATAGTATTTTTAAAAAAAGCTTTTATAAAGCCAGAGAAACGGATAGTGTCATGAGGGGAAAACAAAGTTGAAATATTCTATTCTCTATATTCTGTATTTAGGATATAATAGGGAACAGATCAGACAAAGGAAACGGTACGGAATATGAATAAATATATTGAGAAAATCAGACAGAGATTCGGCGGGAGAAAATCACTCAGGTGGAGTATGGTGGGACGGCTTTTGTTCGGATGGTTTTTTCCGCTTTTTATGCTGATTCTTATTATTGTCTTTTTTGTGGAGGTAAACAGTCATCAGCAGGTGGAGCATACCATTATGACTTCACTTGAAAAGACCACGCAGATTATGTGTATGCAGATACAGGATTGCGAAACTGCATCCAAAAACGCCTCCTATATGGCCGTGATTACTCAGGGTTATGAAGACCTGATGGCAGGAGGAAGAAGGAATACATTTCGTAAAGTAGTGGAAAAATTTCTGCAGCAGCAGTACAGATATAATGTTAACTGCCGGACAGCAGAACTTGTCATGCTGGATGATCCGGAGGAACGGTTTTTTACGATAAATTACAGCAGCGGGGGAAACTTTCGCGCCGTGAATTTTTTCTATGATACGGCAAAAGATAAAATTCTGGAAATGGCACGTGATCTGGATACAGGGACAACGCTGGTAGGAGTAGAGGGAAATGTATATATGATAAGGAATCTGGTGACTTCCAAGTTTGAGCCCTATGCCGTGCTGGCGTTAGAACTTAACCCGGACTCACTGATGAAAAGCTATGACGGCATCTGGGGATATGAGAATGCGCTGGTATATTGGAACGGAGAACTGCTGATGGTCGGAGCAGAATCAGAATCGGAATTGGAATGGAAAGAGGAGTATCTGACGGAAAATATCGCGAAGCAGCTTGAGAAGGAAACCGAAATTTATGTGCGGGGAAACAGATGGAAATCCAGCCATGCATATAGAAGAATCAATATGTATGACGGAACGATGATGGTTATGGTCAGCATAGACAAAGGGGTGACACATGCCGCAATGAGTACGCTGGAATATCTCTTCATTCTCCTGGTGTTATTTATGATACCGCTGATCGTGCAGATGATGCGTTTCTTCCATAATAAAGTGACGGTCCCGCTGAAGCAGTTGATTACGGCCTCCAATGCAGTAAGAGAGGGTGAATTGGGCATTCAGATTGAAAATGAAGAGGACAACGAAGAATTCTGGCAGGTAAAAGACTCTTTTAACCACATGTCGACGCAGTTGAAAAATCAGTTCGACAAGATATATCTTGAGGAAATCGCGCTCAGGGATGCGAAGATCATGGCGCTTCAGTCCCAGATCAACCCTCATTTCCTCAATAATACACTGGAAATCATTAACTGGGAGGCACGCTTGAATGGCAATTACAAGGTGAGCGGCATGATCGAAGCGCTTTCTACCATGCTGGGTGAGACTATGAACAGGAAGGAAGAACAGTTCCATTCCATCGCGGAAGAGATGGCCTATGCAGATGCCTACCTCTATATTATCAAACAGCGGTTTGGCACGAAATTTTCATGTACCCAGCACATTGATGAACGGCTGATGAATGTGCAGGTGCCGCGGCTGATCATTCAGCCGATCGTGGAGAATGCTGTGGAGCATGGCATGGACATTAGCAGACAGGGCAAACTGGAAATACGCTTATATGAGCGGGAAGACGGGTATCTGAGCATAGAGGTGGAGGACAACGGACATCTGACCAGGGCGGATCAGGAGAAGATCGACAGGCTCTTGTCCCCAAACGCAGAACTGTCCAAAGAAAAGCGCGTGAGTCTGGGGATTCGTAATGTTGACCAGAGACTGAAAATGATATATGGGGCGGATTGTGGATTGTTTATAACATGCAATGATAAAGAGCACACGGTTAGTACAATTTTGCTAAAAATCGACGTGCCAACAGAACAATAAAAGGCAAAAAAGAACAATCTGAACAATTACTCTTTCCCTCTTTACGGAGTATGATAGGTACATAGATGAAACAGACATCTTGTAAACGAAAGGGAGGAAAGTTTAATGAAGAAAAGAGTAATCGCAACAATGCTTGCAGGAGCAATGGTATTATCTATGACAGCATGCGGCGGTGGAAATGCAGACAGTGCATCTACACCTGCTCCGGCTGAAGCAGAGAGCAGCGCAGCTGATGATGCAGCGGCAGAGCCGGAAGCAGAAGCAGAACCGGAGGCAGAAGCACCGGCAGAGGCGACTGGGCCGGTTGAACTGGTAGTAACCACCACATTTGCAGGTGAGGATACCAATGCACAGAATTACAAGGATGCAGTAGCAGCCTGGGAAGCAGAGACTGGCAACACGGTAGTAGATACTTCCGCAACCGCTGACGAGACATTCAAGACAAGAGTCGCTACAGACTTTGAGACAGGTTCCGAGCCCGACGTACTGTTCTTCTTCAATGGAGCAGATTCCAACAGCTTCATCGAGGCAGGCAAGGTAATGTCGATCGATGATATCCGTGCGGTGTATCCGGATTATGCGTCAAATATGAACGATGGTCTGATTGCAGACTCTCTGGTTGACGGCAAGAAGTATGCAGTACCTGTAAATGGATTCTGGGAGGCAATGTTCTTCAATGCAGAAATTCTTGAAGAAGCAGGCGTATCCAAACCGGACGGCAACTACACAATGGATCAGTTCAAAGAGGACTGTGAGAAGATCAAAGCGGCAGGTTACACACCGATCGCAGCAGCGCTTGGTAACATTCCTCATTACTGGTGGGAGTTTGCAATCTTCAATAATCAGTCTCCGGCAACACACCTTGAGATTCCTGAGAATGTAGACGATGCAAACGGCCAGGCATGGGTTGCAGGTATGAACGATATCAAGGAACTGTATGAATTAGGTTATTTCCCTGAGAATACACTTTCTGCAACAGATGATGAGACTTTTGCAATGTTCACAGAAGGCAAGGCTGCATTCCTGATTGACGGCTCCTGGAAAGTCGGCGGTATCGTAGGTGCATGTCAGTCTGATCCGGAAGATCCTTCTACACTGGATGCTGAGAAACTTGCGAAGTTTGATGTAACTTATGTACCTGGTAAGGGCGACAGAAAAGCCAGTGATCTGGTTGGCGGTATCTCTTCCGGTTACTTTATCACAAGAAAAGCATGGGAAGATCCGGAAAAACAGGCAGCAGCAGTTAATTTTGTATCGTACATGACTTCTGACAGTGTTGTTCCCGCATTTGCACAGCATGCAGCATCTGCACTTAAGAACGCACCGGCTGTTGATGAATCAGAGTTTAACGCTTTGCAGATTAAGGCAATGGAGATGATGGCAGGTACGACATCCCTGACAGGTGCAGTACAGGATCTGTTCCAGGGTGACTGCCGGGTATCTACCTTCGATGGTATGCCTGAGATTGTAACAGGAAGAGTTGCAGCAGAAGATGCAGTGGCAGAAGGTCTTGAGACATATCATAATCAGTAAATAGTAATACAAAATATCTGAGCTTAAAAGGGGCAGGGGATTACCCTGCCTCTTTTAAAAAAAAGAATAAGCTGTATAGCCGGTAACAGGGCAATATGGCAGAGAAGAGATAGAAAATAAGACAGTATAGAAAATTGCGGAGGTAGCTTATGGGAGCAAACATTTATCGAAATAAGAAGCCGGCGTTGGTATTCCTGTTTCCGGCATTCTTGTTCATGGCACTGTTTCTCTATTATCCATTTTTTAAGAATATTTTGAACAGTTTCATGGAGATCAAGCAGCTGGGCAGTGCGGGAAACGGTTTTAACTCGCCGTGGTACAGCAATTATGTTGAGATGTTCCAGGACCAGAATATATGGACATCTGTCAAAAACACGATCGTAATGATGCTTGTCACGTTGATTGGACAGGTAGGAATCGCGATCGTTCTGGCATTGATGGTAGATAATATCAGTAAGGGAAAAAGCTTTTTCAGAACTGTATTTTTCTTCCCGATCGTTATTTCAGCAACTGCTTTAGGTTTGATGTTTAATCTGATCTTCCTGCGTGATAAAGGAATGGTCAATCAGCTTTTGGAAATGTTGGGCAAACAGAGCCTTACAGACTGGAAAGCTGAAGGAATTGCGCTTGTGACGATGATGCTTCCGGTTATGTGGCAGTATGTGGGATTCTATTTTGTCATTCTTGTAACCGGATTGAATAATATATCGGATGAACTTTATGAGGCGGCAAGAATTGATGGCGCAACCACGCTGCAGAGAGTACGCTACATATCTATTCCGCTTCTCCACAATGTGATCTGTACCTGCAGCGTCCTGGCAGTTACCGGTGCATTGAAGGTATTCGACCTTCCATGGGTAATGTTCCCGAAAGGAATGCCGTTAAAGACAACATTCCTGACAGGTACTTATATGTATTATCATACGATGGAAACAAAGAATGTAGATTACGGTGCGGCGATTGCAGTTCTGATCGTTATATTGGGTGTGATACTATCCAAAGTGGTCAATTGGGTGTTCCATGAAAAAGATTACTAGGAGGAGGGAGAAACAATGACAAAGAAAAGAAAGACATCGGTCGGAATGATCGTAGTGTATCTGGTGTTGATCATATGGTCACTGACAACGTTCTATCCGATTATCTGGGTGGTTCAGAACTCCTTTAAGGCAAAGGATAAGATTCTTGGCAATTCTTTTTCACTGCCGGTGGGTGAGTTGTTTACAATGGCCAATTTTAAGAAGGCATTTAAGACAACGGATATTTTCGGGGCATATAAGAGCAGCCTTTTTATCTCTACAATGGTAGCGCTGCTGGTGATTCTGCTTGCAGGTATGGGTGCATACGCGCTTGCCAGATATAAATTTCCGGGTTCCGGACTGGTTGCTTCACTGGTGGTCGGCGCTATGATGTTTCCTGCTTTTGCTACCGTTATTTCCGTATTCCAGATGGAATTCAGGTGGGGCATTGCAAACACTGGAAACTGGTTCTTGAATATGCTGTCGGTAATTTTGCCCCAGGTGGCAGGTAATATGGCCTTTGCCATGGTGGTGCTGATGGGGTATATTAAGGGACTGCCCATTGAACTGGAAGAAGCTGCTTATATGGAGGGATGTAACGCATTCCAGATATATTTCAAGGTTATCATGCCATTGACCAAGCCTTCCTTCGCAACGGTAGCAATCTTTTCCTTCCTTTGGAGCTACAATGATCTGTTCACCCAGTCTTTCTTCCTGAGAAGACCGGATATGTACAGTATCACCATGATGTTGAACAACATAAGCGCGAAAGAGGGAACTGACTACGGTTTGATGGCGGCGGTAGTTGCATTGATCATAGTTCCTGTCATTATTGTATATTGCTTCCTGCAGAAGTACATTATTAAGGGTATGATCGCAGGTGCTGTAAAAGGTTGATTTGTGTTTCGTCTGACTCATGTTTCGGTGGTGTCTTATGCATGAGGCATAGAAATATCAGATCCGGGTCAGAATTTTAGTACATACAGATAAAAATATTTTATATACTCCCTGCTCTTTGCGGGCAGCAAAATGGATCATGTGCCAGTTTGCATCGGGGGGGGGTAAAATGTGAGGGTATAGAATGTATAAAGTGGCAATTATCGATGATGAGCCTTTAATCGTGGAAGGATTGTCCAGAACAATGTCGTGGGAAAAGTGGAACTGCCAGGTGGCGGGGTTTGCTTATGACGGCAGGAAAGGAATGGAATTGATACGCAGGGAACGGCCGGATATTGTTGTCACAGATATCAATATGCCGGAGATGGACGGATTGAGAATGATTGCCGGTTTGAAGTCGGAATTTCCCGAAATGCAGATCATTATCCTGACCGGTTACAGGGAATTTGAATATGCAAGGAGGGCGATAGAGCTGGGAGTGTCAAGATTCCTGCTCAAACCCTCAAAAATGAATGAACTGGAAGAAGCCATCGAAGCTGTGACGAATCGGCTGGATCAGTCAGTGATGCCTGCAACGATGATGCCGGAAGAAGTGGAGGAGGAAGAAGAGAAGCCGGAAGAAGAGAAAGTGGAGCAGCTGGAAGAAGAGATTGATGGAGCGGATATGAATGAGGCTAACAGCTTTATCGTGAAAAATGCCTTGGAATATATTCGGGATAATTCTGCGGAGAAACTCCGGCTGACTGATGTGGCAGATCAGGTTTATGTCAGCCAGTGGCATTTATCCAAGCTGCTCAATAAGCATACAGGAAAGACTTTTTCGGAGATTCTTAATGGCGCGCGCATGGATAAATCCAAGGAATTATTAAAAGATCCTTCTCTGCGTATCTGTGATGTGGCCGAGATGGTAGGATTTCAGGATCTTGCCCATTTTTCCAGAGTATTCAAAAGGATGGAAGGCATGTCTGCAAATGAGTACCGAAATTCTCATTGAGTTGTGGAAGTATTGAAGAATTATGGTATAATATACAAATATAAGGCGTAAGCGTCAGGAGCATGAATGTGAGTGCCACGTATGGAACGGCAGGAGGAAGGCCGGAATGTCTGCCTTGCATAAAGCAGCAGAAGGATCAGGCGGGCCGCCATGCATAAATCATAAGAGGCACAGATAAGAATGCCATGCGCGGAGCGGTATAAATGTAAGCAGGGATATTGAGATTAAAGGAGGAACAGAATGAGAGTTTATTGCGGGAAAGATTATGAGCAGGCAAGCCGGATTGCGGCGAATTTCATATCGGCGCAGGTTATTATGAAACCGGACAGTGTGTTGGGACTGGCTACCGGATCCACCCCCATCGGTACGTATGAACAGTTGATCAAATGGTATGAAAAAGGAGATTTGGATTTTTCAGCGGTACACAGTATCAACTTAGATGAGTACAGAGGGCTGACTGCGGATAATGATCAGAGCTATCGCTATTTTATGAATACACACCTGTTCGACCACATCAACATTGACAAGAAGAACACCTTCGTTCCTGACGGGACGGAACCGGATGCGGAGAAGGCTTGCAGAGACTATGATGAAATCATTCGCGCTCATGGCGGCATTGACCTGCAGATTCTGGGACTTGGACATAACGGGCATATCGGTTTTAACGAGCCTGACAGTACTTTCTGCAAGGGAACGCACTGCGTACAGCTTACAGAGAGCACCATATCGGCCAACGCACGTTTTTTTGCTTCCATGGATGAAGTGCCGAAGGAGGCATATACTATGGGAATACAGTCGATCATGCAGGCGAAGAAGATCATGGTGATTGTTTCCGGAGAAGGTAAGAAGGATATTGTAGAAAAAGCGTTCCTCGGACCTATCACACCGGAGGTTCCCGCGTCTGTACTGCAGCTTCACAGTGATGTGATTCTGGTGGGTGACGAGGCGGCATTGGCCGGCTATCATAAAGCATTACAGTAGAGCAGCCGGATTGTTTTTTGTCAGGAAAAATATAAATATGAGTGAAGGGAGTAATTTTATGCGGACGATCAGAGGAATGATTTACACGGATAAGATGTGCTTTGAACCGGGAGAGATAACGATTACGGGTGATACGATCGAAAAGATTGAATGCTTTGGTGATGACAGGCTGACTGCGGAAGAAGCCGGATGTTATATTATGCCGGGACTGGTAGATACTCATTTTCACGGCTGTGCGGGATTTGATTTCTGTGACGGTACAGCGGAGGCGATGCGTACCATTGCTTCTTATGAGATGACCCACGGGATCACGACAATCTGTCCGGCGACTATGACTCTTGCTGAAGATACTTTGATGGATATCTGTAAGGCCAGTGCGGAAGCAGTGGAGACGGAGACACTTCCGGAAGGAGTTCCGCTGCGGGATGTTTTAAAGGGAATTTATCTGGAAGGGCCTTTTATTTCCATGGAGAAAAAGGGCGCTCAGAATCCGGCCTATATCCATAAGCCTGATCTTGATATGCTGAACAGGCTGCAGGAAGCTGCAAAGGGACTGATCAGAATCGTAGTCATTGCACCGGAGACGGAAGGCGCGATGGATTGTATCAAGGAAGGCAGAGGCAGATTCAGGTTCTCCATTGCCCATACATGTGCAGATTACGATACCGCAAAGGCGGCCATAGAGGCCGGAGCAGCGCATGTGACCCATCTGTATAATGCAATGCCGCCTTTTACCCACAGGAAGCCGGGAGTGATCGGTGCGGCGGCGGAAGATGCGAGAACGGAAGCGGAGTTGATCTGTGACGGTATCCATATTCATCCGTGCGTTGTCAAGAGCACTTTCAAGCTGTTTGGTGCGGAGCGCATGGTGCTGATCAGTGACAGCATGATGGCAACAGGTATGGAAGACGGCGAGTATGCGCTGGGTGGACAGCCTGTTCATGTGAAAGGAAATCTTGCAACGCTCGCAGACGGAACGATTGCGGGCAGCGCGACGAATTTATATGATTGTATGCGGACGGCCATCAGGATGGGCATAGCAAAAGAAGATGCTGTGCGGGCGGCAACTTTGAACCCGGCAGTGGCAGTGGGCCTGGAGAATGAATGCGGCAGTCTGCTTCCGGGCAGGAAAGCGGACATTCTTATTGCTGATCGTGACTTTACACTGCGGGAAGTGATCAAATACGGAAAGACGGTTACCGGCTCGTAGGAAAACATGCAGTATGGCACTGTGGCACAATGCTTCCGGATTTTGAAATTAGCAATATAAGTCTGGTAGATTCATTTATCATATGAGCCTGAAAAAATCAGCTCGAAGGAAGATTTTGCTTTCTCCGGGCTGATTTCTTTGTGTCACAGATAAAAAGATCTTTTTCTCCTGCATAACCGGGGCAGAACAGGACGATAAAAGTTCTTTTGCTTTTTTTAGATGAGTATGATAGAATAAAACCCGATTTAGATGAATCTGGCGTGAAAAGCAGGTGTTTCAGGCTTTTGTGAGGATACATTTGGAGGGGAAAATTATGAAAAAGAGAAATAAAGTATTTTTAATGGCAGTTTTGGCGATTCTTGCGATGACCTTTCTTGCGGCATGTGGCAGCAGAGCGGAAGAAACGATGTCTTCGGGCGAGATGGCAGTGCCGGAGATGTCTTCAGAAGAAATATTGGTCAGTTCTATAGAATTTTTACTGCGGGATGATGAGGCGGAAGAGGCAGGAAAAGAAGAGGAAGACACTGATACGTCTGCGGAGCAGCAGTCTGCCGCCGGGGACTCGGAAGAGCCGGGCAGTACAGATGAGGCGCAGACAGAAGAGGATGAAACAGTGTTGGATCATGAGGCGGTAATCTATTACGGTAACGGTGCCTCTTCTGAGTTGAGCCGTAAAAAGGTAGAGGTGAAGGACAGGACGCCGGAGGAAGTTCTAAAGGCGCTTGCAAAGCATAATATCGTATCGCTGGATACGAAGCTGCTCGCTTTTGAGGAGGAAGACCGGGACGGAACCAAGGCACTGCATATAGACCTGTCCAGAGCAGCGGGGGAATATTTGAGAACCATGTCCATGGAGGCGGAGAGCATTATCATTTCGTCCGTTACGAATACGTTTCTGGAAAATTTTGATGCCCAGGCAATCCGCATTACAGTTGCGGGTAATCCGCTTACCTCTACGCATAAAGTGTACGAGGAAGAATTGAGCAGATGTACGCCCGGCGAACTGCTTGATATGATCAAGACAGGTTCAGATGATCATTCAGCGGCAGACACAGAGGGAGAAGAGAAGTCCGGTCCGGCTGCGGATGAAAAAGGAAGTACCGGTTTAGTTACGAATGAGGAAGACAGTTCTTTACCGGATGAAGCCGGGGAGGAAAACTCTGGTTCAGTCACGAATGAAAAAAATGATTCAGCGGCAGACGGAGATGAGACGGAAGATACCGGTTCAGCCACGGATGAAAAAGCAGGTTCTTTGCCGGATGAAGAGGGGAAAGAAAGCCTGGGTTCAGCCGTGGATTGAAAAAGCGATTCAGCGGCAGAGACTGGTTTCTAACAGGAAAGAAGGGGTAATCATGGCGGAAATAAGCGCAAGAGAGCAGTTGATTTTTGAAATAGCGCAGACGGAGTGGGAATTATTTCAGAATGTGTATAATACCGGTGGGCGGGCTTCCTGTCAGGATGATCCGGACACATTTTTTAAGATGCGTATGAGTCAGTGGATGGTCTATTCTGATGAAGTGCTGCAAAGTTATCTGGAAGACTGCCGGAAGGCCTGTGAAGAAGGCAGGAATCTTGTATTTGAGAAGTATGGCAGGATGATGGAAAGTACTTTTCCTGAAGAATACGAGGAAATCAAAGGGCATCTTCCCGATGTATCGGACAAAAAGGAACTTGCGGAGAAGATCATTAAGATCAATCTGGAATGGGATGCTGATATGCTGCGGGAGTATCCGAACCTGCGGGGCAGAGGCAGAGCATTGACCACAGCCGATGACGGTGTGATGGCGGGCACTTCCATGGAGAGCTATCTGAGGGGGGAACTGCTGACATATTCTGTACATACACTGGAACTGGTCTTGCGGGAGACAATTGATGCATATGAAAAGGGCGAGAGCCTGTTACGGCAGACTATCGCCAATGAAACCGCATTTTACGGATATAAATCCCTGGAAGAAGCGGAAGCGAAACACGGGTCACAGGCCGGGCGGAGTGAAGAATAAGCCGTCCTGCTGTGTTACAGAATGGGACAAGCCCTTTCGTCATGTCATAGCCGGGCATAACAGTGCATGACTTGACATGTGGCACAGACCCGGCAGATACAGTATGACAGAACACCGCCAAAAGAAAAAGACATTATGTGGATCAGAAATGCAGACGTCTGCGCACTTCATTGCGCAGGCGTTTTTTTGCCAGAATGGTGATCAGGGCAAAATCGATGATCACGCAGACGGTCAGGACTACGGCAGACCAGGTGATACGGTACGGATCGTCCAGTATATGCCGGATCAGCAGTTCCAAAGATACGCAGAATGCAGGAATTTCCAGAAAAATGCAAAGTGCGCAGGACAGGATTGTCAGGGTGAACAGCTTTGACAGGAGCGGGAAAAGTTCCGCAAATATGGTCAAAAGAACCACCACAGGAAAACCCAGATTCCAGAACCATCTGTCCGAATCAGTGAGGAAGGTGATCAGGAACAGGTAGATCGCCACTGACATGCCGTCCGCGAGAAGGGACAGATAGATGGGCGTCTTGCTGTAGAAAATAGCCGGGAAACTGAACACAAAGAGACACATGCAGCTGCCGATTACCACTAACGACCAGAGTGAGGAGTCAAATACAAGCAGATTTAACAGCAGGCAGGTTGCACTGGTGGCGGTCAGCACCACGGTGACAAGGATGCCCAGATCTTTTCTTTTTACGACTTCAACCTGTCCTTTATCAGTCGGATAGGGGGAGGGCGGCAGCTCCTTGTTCAATTCTCTGGGGTTCATAACAGGTGTATGGCACAGAGGGCATTTGTTTAGGGATGCCTCCAGCTCTACACCACAGTTTACACAGTAAGACATGGCAGATTCCTTTCCTGGGTGATAGTATTTAGAAAACATTGTTCGTGTCCGCGAAGAGCAGTCAATCAATCATTTCAATCCGTATTGGCGTGTTATATTACCGGGTCTGCATCACGGTTGCTTTCAATTTTTACATGGATGCCGTCCTGCACAAGCTTGCGGAAGAAATAGCGTTCCACGTCGGCCTCTACGATACTGCTGGCGAAATTAATCGTCAGGATATCTTCAAAACTGATGATGGCGCAGTTTGTACGGGAAGAGAAGGGCTGCCCCATATAGATATCGAACCGCTCGATATATGGTTTCATGTTCTCCGGTACATGAAGGGCGCCCATATTAGTCAGCCCGGCGGAGGAATTTTTATCCTGTACTTTTGTATAAAAAGTGCGTACCACGAAATCTTTGATAAACAAAGGCACCACCCGGATCAGCGGGTTGCGCTGGGTTGCGGCGTTGGTAGTGATATCGCCGCGGAGCATTTTTTCATTAATATGATACCGCATATAATTGTGCACGTGTTCAACAATTTCTTCGAAACTGTATTCACCCAGGCGGGGATCCACAAAAGGATATACCATGGTGATAAAGTTGCGCAGCGTTTTCGAAGGAAAGAAACGGCGCAGATTTACCGGAAGTGCAATGCGCACCGGACGCAGTCTGAGATGGAAGTCAGAGGACTGTTTTTGCAGCAGTGCGTAGAGCAGAGCGGCATTCAGGTATTCGGTGATGCTGGCGTTGTATCTGCGGGCCACTGTCATGACTTCTTTGACGGACAGGATCCCGTCTATGATATTCAGTGTGTAGAAAGGTTCCTTTGTGCCACGGACACGGTACGTCGTTTCCGCAGGACGGGGCGGGCATACCTGGGCGTGGGCGTAACGCATGTAGGCGTCTTCCAGCTCCTCAGGGTCCGGATTCTGGTTTATATCAAGCACGAAGCCTTCGGGCTGTATGGGGTGTCCCAGCAGACCCAGATAGACGGCAGTCAGTGTCTGCAGCAGACACATGCCTCCGGTACCGTCGCCCAGACAGTGGTGGGCTTCGAATGCAATTCTGTTTCCATAATAATATATCCGTATAAGATAACGATTGTTTCCTTTAAAGTGCATTGGCATACAAGGATTTTTGATATCTTCTTTCACAAAAGGGCCGGGTCTGTTGTTTGGTTCCAGATACCGCCAGAACAGACCTTTCCGGATGGCCACTTTATAGGTGGGAAAGCGAGGGAGTGTCATGTCCAGCGCTTTCTGCAGCAGTTCCGGGTCAACAGCCTCTTTCAGAACCACGGACAGGCGGTAAACAGAGGAGAAGTCCCGCCGCTGTAAAGTGGGATAGACGATGGCGGACAGATCCAGCTTATACCAGACGTCTTTTCGGTTTTTGGAGTTCTGTTTCGATATTTTGTTTGGTGTGGTCTGGTTTTTTGCCATAATTATATAGGAATCCTCTTGCTTTTTCGAAAAAATCAGTGTAACGTAAGCCGTAAGATGTCTTTTTCAGGCTTGCATTATTTTTGTGCAGTTGTCTGACGAAAAACCGGCTCTTATAGGCTGAACGGCTTCGAACTGCTATTTATCATATCACATATGCAGAAGATTATGTTGAATTTTTTATGGTATTAGGAATTTTCTCCTCTTATCCGAGTTCGCGAAGCGGATAGAGAAAAGAATAGAGATTAGAAAGCAAATACAGACAGAGGCAGACAATGCAGGAGCTTTGGCGCGGCAGACTGCATTGGTATGGAGGATGAAACAGAATGGCAAATGCGGACAGAAAAAACGCGAATCTGATGAACCTGATCAAACGGATGCATGGTGTGGTGGAAAATACTGATATTGAGAAGCACCGCCAGTCCCAGAATCATTTCGGTGCACTTCTGGGGAGCAGCAAGGATGTGCTGACGGAAGCGCTGGACATCCCGGCACAGTCGGCGGAGGAAGATGTTATTCATGCGGAATGGAATTATGTAAACCGGGCGCATATGAAAAAATATATTATCCTGTATTGTCACGGCGGCGGATATTCTACCGGAAGCAGCCTTTATGCCAGGACATTGACCAGCAAGCTGGCAATGTCTACTTCCATGGATGTGCTCAGCTTTGATTACAGGCTGGCACCGGAGAATCCTTATCCGGCGGCGCTTCAGGATGCCATGCGGGTATGGAATTATCTGATGCTTCTGGGCTACGGGGCAAGGGATGTGATTCTGGCGGGAGATTCTGCGGGTGGCAACCTGGCCTTGACACTGACTTTAAAACTGAAAGAAGAGAAACGCCTTCTGCCCCGCGGACTGGTATTGATGTCACCGTGGACGGATCTCACATCGTCAGGGAAATCCCACCAGACAAAGGCGGATATCGATCCGGTGCTGAGTGCGCCGTATCTGGCAGACATGATCCGCAATTATGCAAAGGGACAGGATCTGGAAGGGCCGCTGATTTCCCCTCTTTTCGGTGATTATGAGGGATTTCCGCCTGTCTATATTCAGGTGGGGGAGAATGAGATCCTGCTGGATGATTCGACGCTGCTGTACGGAAAAATGCTGGAAGCCAATGTATCGGTCAGAATGGATATGTTTAAGGGGATGTGGCATGTCTTCCAGATGTCTCCTTTTAAGACGGCGTATGAGGCAATGGATAAGAATGCGGAGTTTATTTATGATATCTGCCGTTGACAGGAATTTTTTTTAAAATTAAAAAGGATATGGCTGACAGGCATCGAATAATGGTAGTAGAGCAGTTGTTTTGCACAGGAAGAAAGGCAGTGCCATGAATATACGGGAAAGTTTGGAACAGTGGGAGAAAGAGTATCTCAGTCCTTATGCTATGCTCAGCATGAATTCCCAGGGAAGGCTCAGGCCGGAGGAGCAATGCGACATCAGACCGGTATTCCAGCGGGATCGGGACAGGATCATACATAGCAAGTCTTTCAGGCGGCTGAAGGACAAGACACAGGTGTTCCTGACGCCTGAAGGAGATCATTACAGAACCCGTCTCACCCATACGCTGGAAGTCAGCCAGACGGCGAGAACGATTGCCAAGGCGCTTCAGCTGAACGAGGATCTGGCGGAAGCCATAGCCCTGGGACATGATCTGGGGCATACTCCCTTCGGACACGCCGGAGAGCGGGCGCTGAACAGAGCCTGCCCTTACGGATTCAGGCATAATGAACAGAGTGTGCGGACGGTGGATCTTCTGGAGAAGGACGGCCGGGGCATCAATCTGACCATGGAGGTGCGGGACGGCATTCTGAATCATCAGACGGCGAGTATGCCGGCCACGCTGGAAGGGAAGATTGTCAGATTTGCCGATAAGATCGCCTATATTCATCATGATATGGACGATGCCGTCAGGGGCGGTATCCTGAAGGAGTCCGATGTGCCGGAGGAGATCAGTTCTGTCATCGGTTACAGCTGTGGACAGAGACTTGATTTTTTTATCCATAATATTGTGACCAACAGCAAGGGGAAGGATGACATCTGTATGTCACCGGAGGCAGCGGAAGCCATGCAGCAGATCCGGAACTTCATGTTCCGCAATGTGTACAAGAACCCTATTGCGAAGGGACAGGAGAACAAGGCGGAAGGTCTGATTGTTACACTGTATGAATATTATATGAATCATACGGAGAAGCTGCCGAAGTTTCTGTACAGGCTTATGGAAGAGGGAGAGCCCCTGGAAAAGATCGTCTGTGACTATATCGGGTCGATGACGGATCGGTTTGCCATTGCGCAGTATCAGGAGATTTATATTCCGAAGACGTGGCACGGGTAATTTGCGGAAAGTCAGGGGAACAGTCTGCCAGAGAAATTTATCTGAACGAAAATTTATGTTTTTGAATAGAGAAATAGTGAATAAGAAGGGATACAATGTTTTATCCGGATGAACTGATTGAAGAAGTCAGAATGAAAAATGATATCGTGGGTGTGATCTCAGGATATGTCCGTATGCAGAAGAAAGGAAGCAATTATTTCGGGTTGTGCCCGTTTCACAACGAGAAATCCCCTTCCTTTTCGGTGTCCCCCGGCAAACAGATGTATTATTGTTTCGGGTGCGGGGCGGGCGGCAATGTAATAACATTTATTATGGAATACGAGAACCTGACTTTTCAGGAGGCGGTCAAAATGCTGGCGGACCGGGCAGGCATTAATCTGCCGGAACTGGAATATAATGAGGAAGTCAGGCAGAGAGAGAGCAGACGCACCAGACTGCTGGAAGTCAACAAGGAAGCCGCCAGATATTATTATTACATGCTCCGCACGCCCAGAGGCAGAACGGGGTATCAATATCTTGCGGGAAGGCAGCTGTCAGAGGAGACCATGAAGAAATTCGGTCTGGGATATGCGGATGGCGCAGGTTCTGATCTGACTGCATATCTGCGGTCGAAGGGGTATTCCGATGAACTGATTAACGAGGCCGGACTGACCGGATATGATGAGAAGAGGGGGATGCATGATAAATTCTGGAACCGGGTTATGTTTCCGATCCAGGACAGTAACCATCGTGTGATCGGTTTCGGCGGCCGGGTGATGGGAGACGCGAAGCCTAAATATCTGAATTCGCCGGAGACGCTGATCTTTGACAAGAGTCGTAACCTGTACGGGCTGAATTTTGCCCGGACATCCAGAAAGGGAAATATCATTCTGTGCGAAGGATATATGGATGTCATCGCCATGCATCAGGCAGGCTTCACCCAGGCGGTAGCTTCGCTGGGAACTGCCTTCACCACGGGACAGGCCAGTCTGCTGGGGCGCTATACGAAAGAAGTGCTTTTGGCCTATGACAGCGACGGGGCGGGTGTGAATGCGGCCATGCGGGCCATCGGTATTTTGAAGGAATCGGGACTGCGGGGCAAAGTAATTGATATGCAGCCATACAAGGATCCTGATGAATTTGTGAAAAATATGGGGGCAGATGCCTTTCAGGAGAGAATCGACGGGGCTCAGAACAGCTTTTTCTTTGAATTAAAGGTATTGGAGAGGGATTACCGCATGGATGATCCGGAGTCCAAGACCGCGTTTCACAGAGAGATTGCTAAGAAGCTGTGCGCTTTTGAGGAAGAGGTGGAGCGGGAGAATTATATAGAATCTGTGGCTCAGAAGTATCATATCGGTTTTGACAATCTGCGCAGGCTGGTAAGCGGTTATGCGGCAAAGACAGGGCTTGTACAGCCGGCGGTGAGGCCGAAGAGTACGGTGGCAAAGAAGAATACGCCGGAGGAAAATGTGAAGAAGTCCCAGCGGCTGCTGCTCACATGGGTCACGGATGAGCCGGAGGTTTTCCAGAAGGTCCGGGCGTATATTACGGCGGCGGACTTTACGGAACCATTGTACCGGCAGGTTGCGGACAGGCTCTTTGCCGATCTGGAACAGGGCAGTTACAATCCTGCGGCGATCATCAGCACCTTTGAAGAGGAGCAGGAGCAGCGCGCGGTGGCGGAGATTTTCAATACAAAGCTTGCGGAGCTGGATACGCCAAAAGAGCGGGAAAAAGCATTTCATGATATTCTCTGCGCTGTGAAACAGAACAGTTTTGATTATTATTCAGGCAGGATGGGATCGGATATGGATGCCCTGAATCAAGTGATATCCGGCAAGAAGGCGCTGGAAGAACTTAGAAAAACGCATATTTCATTATAATAAGGGTAAGCTATTCGCAGGAAACTGTCGTCAGACCGTCTAAAATGCAGTAATAGAAGACTTTTGCTCTGTGCTTGAGCGTTTTGCAGATAGTTCGAATAAAACAGAGCAGTCAATATAAAACCCCGCTTAGATGAATGGCCGGACAGAAAGGCCGGACGGCGGGGAAATACAGGAAGGATGGGCCAGGTAGATGGACGAAAATGTACAGGCAAAGTTTGAAGAGCGTTTGAAAGAGCTCTTGGCGATTGCAAAGAAGAAGAAAAATGTTCTGGAATATCAGGAGATCAATGATTTCTTCGCGGAATTTTCTTTAGAAGAGGATCAGTTCGATAAGATTCTGGAAACATTGGAACAGAATAATGTGGACGTGCTTCGGATCACGGAAGATGATGATGTGGACGATGAAGAAATCATTCTGACCGAGGAAGATGAGGTGGATGTGGAGAACATCGACCTGTCTGTGCCGGACGGGATCAGCATTGAGGATCCGGTGAGAATGTATTTGAAGGAGATCGGAAAAGTTCCACTGCTCAGTGCAGAGGAAGAGATTGAGCTTGCCAAGAAGATGGAGATGGGTGATCAGGAGGCGAAGAAACGTCTTGCGGAAGCGAATTTACGTCTGGTGGTCAGCATCGCCAAAAGGTATGTGGGACGGGGAATGCTTTTCCTCGATCTGATCCAGGAAGGAAATCTGGGTCTGATCAAGGCGGTGGAGAAATTTGATTACCGCAAAGGCTACAAATTTTCCACTTACGCAACATGGTGGATCCGTCAGGCGATCACGAGAGCCATTGCAGATCAGGCAAGGACGATCCGTATTCCGGTGCATATGGTGGAGACGATCAATAAGCTGATCCGCGTGAGCAGACAGCTGCTTCAGGAACTGGGGCGTGAACCTACCCCGGAAGAGATTGCGGAACAGATGAATATGCCTGTGGAGCGTGTCCGTGAGATTCTCAAGATCTCCCAGGAGCCGGTTTCTCTGGAAACACCCATCGGTGAGGAGGAAGACAGCCATCTGGGCGATTTTATACAGGACGACAATGTGCCTGTTCCGGCGGATGCGGCAGCTTTTACTTTGTTAAAAGAGCAGCTGGTGGAAGTGCTGGGGACGCTGACGGAGAGAGAGCAGAAGGTATTGCGTTTGCGGTTCGGCCTGGATGACGGCCGTGCAAGAACATTGGAGGAAGTGGGAAAAGAATTCAATGTTACCCGTGAGCGTATCCGTCAGATCGAGGCGAAAGCGCTGCGCAAACTGAGGCATCCCAGCAGAAGCCGTAAATTAAAGGATTATCTGGACTGATGAAGCCTGTGACACTGTCAGAGAGAATGCGGGCTGTGGCTGAAATGGTCACAGTGGGAAACCGGGTATGCGATGTGGGGTGTGACCACGGATTCGTGTCGATCTATCTGGTGGAGCAGGGCATCAGTCCCGGTGCATTGGCAATGGATGTTAGAACAGGACCGTTGAGCGCGGCCAGAGAGCATGTGGCGGAGCGGGGACTGGAAAGAAAGATAGAAACAAGATTATCGAATGGTTTACATAACTATAATATCGGTGAGGCGGAGACGTTGATCTGTGCCGGTATGGGCGGCAGCCTGATGCGGCAGATTCTGAGCGATCAGCCGGATAAGACCCGGTCCTTTGTGGAAATGGTCTTGCAGCCCCAGTCGGAGCTGGAACAGTTCCGCGCGTGGCTTCGTGAGGCGGGATACCGGATCGCCGGGGAGAATATGATAGAGGAAGAAGGAAAGTTCTATCCGATGATGCGGGTTGTGCACAGAGACGATGCAGATATGGACGGGGGATGTATGCCGCTTTCGGGAGAGACAGTCGAGTGCGAATTATGTAAACTTCAAGACCGCTATGGGCCGGTTTTGCTGGCACGGAAAGATAAAGTTCTGACGGCATACCTGCAGCGGGAGAAAAGAATCTATGGGGGGATCCTGGAAGAACTTTCCGGGAACGGGCTGTGGGACGGCCAGCGCAGGCGCAGATACGAGCAGATACAGAGACTGCTGGACGACTGCTGTACAGCCTTAAAAATGATGGGACAGTAAGGGGGAAGGAGAGCAATCTTATGATTACAATCAAAATCAACGGGGAAGAAAAACTATTTGAGGATGGCGTTCAATATGAGTTGATAGCTGAAGAATATCAGAATGAGTGCACCAGCCAGATCGCGCTGGTGGTGATTGACGGCAAGATTCAGGAATTGATGAAACGTGCGGATCATGACTGTGAGCTGGAATTTATCACATATGAGGATATGATCGGGCACAAAGCATATGTCCGTTCGGCAGTGATGCTGATGATGAAAGCGATCAAAGACGTGGCAGGCATAGAGGCGGCAGTGAATGTGAAGGTTGAGTTTACCATCGGATCGGGATATTACTGCAGTTTTAAAAACGGACTGAAGCTGGATGAGCAGACCATAGAAAAGATCAAAGACAGGATGGGTGAACTGGCGGATATGGATATGTTGGTGACCAAAAAGGCTTATCCTGCGGCAGAGGCTGTGGCGCTGTTTGACGAACTTGGCATGAAAGACAAAGTTTCTCTTTTCAGGTATCGCAGAAGTTCTAACATCAATGTGTACTGTCTGGGAGATTATTATGATTATTACTACGGTTACATGCTGCCGAGCACGGGGTATGTCAAATATTTTGATCTGTTCCCCTATGAAGAAGGCATGATACTTCTTCTGCCGGAGCGGGAGGAACCGGAGAAGCTGCCGGAGTTCACTCCGAAGAAAAAACTGTTCCAGACGCTGATGACTGCCCGTGAGTGGGGAATGGATATGGGAATCGATACCGTAGGCGATTTGAACGACCAGATCTGCCAGGGCGGGATCGCTGATCTGATTCTTGTGCAGGAGGCGCTGCAGGAACGCAGAATCGGCGAGATTGCGAGAGATATCGCACGACATGAAGGCGTGAAGTTTGTTATGATTGCGGGGCCTTCTTCCTCCGGGAAGACAACCTTTTCCCACAGATTGTCCATACAGCTTCGCACTTACGGGTTGAAACCACATCCCATCGGACTGGATAATTATTATCTGAATCATGACCAGACGCCGCTGGATGATCAGGGAAAGCCGGATTACGAGTGTCTGGAAGCCCTTGACGTGGAGCAGTTCAACCGTGATATGAGTGATCTGCTGGCAGGAAAAGAAGTACAGCTTCCCACTTTTAACTTCAAGACAGGGAAACGTGAGTATAACGGCAAAATAACGAAACTCGGAGCAGATGATATTCTTGTGATCGAGGGAATTCACGGACTCAATGAGAAGATGTCCTATTCATTACCGGCAGAGAGCAAGTTTAAGATTTATATCAGTGCCCTCACCTGTCTGAATGTGGACGGACATAACCGGATTCCTACCACCGACGGCAGACTTCTGCGCCGTCTGGTGAGAGATGCCAGAACAAGAGGAACGTCCGCGGATCAGACCATCGCTATGTGGGACTCTGTCAGACGGGGTGAGGAAAAATATATTTTCCCGTTCCAGGAGGAGGCGGACGCTATGTTCAACTCTGCCATGATCTATGAACTGGCGGTGATCAAGCAGTATGCGGAGCCGTTATTGTTTAATATCAGACAGGGAGAGCCGGCTTATCATGAGGCAAAGCGGCTTTTGAAATTCCTGGAATACTTTTTGGGTGTCAGCAGCGAGGAACTGCCGAAAAACTCGCTTTGTAGAGAATTTGTGGGCGGCAGCTGCTTTGACGTGTAAGATAAAAGTGAAATAAACTAAGTAGAATAAATGATCGCGGCTGTACAGACGTAAGGGTACAGGTGAGGAAAGTCCGGGCTTCACAGGGCAGGATGCCGGATAACGTCCGGTGGAGGTGACTCCAAGGCCAGTGCAACAGAAAAGAAACCGCCCTGCAGTTTTTGTTTTACGAAGTGGAAGCCGCTTGCGGCTTCAGCAGTTTCGCGAAGCGATACTGCAGGGTAAGGGTGGAATGGCAGTGTAAGAGACTACCGCTGCAACGGTAACGGTGCAGGCTGTGTAAACCCCATCCGAAGCAAGACCGAAAAGAAAGCGATAGATTGGCCCGATCTGCTTTCAGGTGGGTCGCTTGAGGTATCCGGCAACGGATATCCTGGATAGATGATCATTCACGACATAACCCGGCTTATCGTTCTGCTTAGTTTTTATAACCCGGCACAGGAAATAATGATTCCTGTGCCTTGTCATATTACGGGAAAGTATGTTTTGTAGAAAGAACAGGCCGGAAGCAGGCTGTTCACAGAAAAGTTATACAATGGGCAGACTCGATACAGGATGTTATGAGAATGCTGTAAAAAACCAGAAAAGGTGGTACTCATGATAAAGTGTGTACACGTGTTATTTTTGCATATCCGGCGAGGATATGCGTTTTCTCTGGCTGTATTTTTGGCTTGTGCATGTTATCTGTATGTGCCGCCAATGCAGGCTTGTGCTGTGCAGAGGGAGCTTCCGCCGCATCTGATTCAGACGGTGGGAGAGCAGGAGATTTATGAAGGACTGCTTGCGCTTGACATGCTGGAATGCCCGGTGGAAGAAAAGGCAGACTGTGAGAAGGCTTATGAAAATGTAAAAAACTGTGTTGTACGGATTCAGATGGGGAATGCTCATGGAAGCGGGATCATTTGGGAACTGACGCCGGAGCGGGTCATTGTTGCCACCAACAGGCATGTGCTGGAATACTGGGAAGAGACAGACAGTTATGTGTATTTTCCCCAGGGATATTATACAGATGCACAGATTCTGGGGGTGTCGGAGAAGGTGGATGTGGGTTTTCTTGCTATAGATAACGTGGAATTTACCTATGGGGAGTTAAAAAAGCTTCGCAGTGCACATATAGAGGAAGACATTTATGACGGGCTGAGCCGGGGCGATATGATGTTTATGGCCGATGCGGGATCTGAAACGCAGGAAGCGCGGTTTTATGAGGCGGTGCTGGAAGAACGCCAGAAGTATATTGCGGATTTCGGGACAGACATGTTGTATGGAAAAGGATTTGCCAAAGCAGGCATGTCCGGCGGCGGAACTTTTGACGGATATGGAAATCTGATCGGAATGACTACGGGGGGAACCATACAGAATGAAGTGGCCGCTGTACCCTTGCCCGATCTGGTGCGGGCTTATGAGGAAATTGTGGGGGAAGAGGGATGGAACAGGGAAGGGAACTGATATCGAGGCAGGATACAGAACAGGATATGGAACGGAATACAGAACGGAATACAGAACAGGATATAGAACGGAATATAGAACGAAATACGGAACGGAATATGGAACAGAATACAGAGACAGAAGTGAAACAGATCCTGCGGAAACCAGAGATATGTTTCCAGGTCAGGGAAAACAGAACGGCTCTTATATGCGGTGTGCTGGCAGTAGGAGTTGTATTTTTCATATTGGCCATGAGGCTGCTTCATCCTTCCGGCCGGGGCGGCGGGGCGCTGCTGTACGTGCCGCTTGTATGTATGCTGGCGGGAGGGGTGTTTTTTCTGGTGCTTTATTATAACAGGAAGCTGACTGTATCGGATATGGAGTTGTGTTATGTAAACTTATTTGGCAGGCGGAAAGATTTTACGCTGGATCAGATAGGGTTTTGCAAAATCGGTGCGGGCGGCAGCCAGAATCTGTGTGTCCTGTATGATTTGATGGGTGAAAAGTTATGTAAACTTGATTTTGATATGCGGGGAATGCCACAGTTTCATCAGTATCTGGTAGATAATCAGGTTGAAGTGGAGTGGAACAGGGAACGGATGGACAGGCGGAGAATGCTTCTGATCGATGTGATCCAGAGGGAGAGCGCGGTCTGTGAAGAGGAGATCTGCAAGTGTTCGGAGCAGTTTCGCGAGGAGGCGGAGAAGATTTTTCTCGATTGGGAAAAAAGAAATGCCAGATTCCAGGCGGACTGGGAGATCGGATTTGGAGAATATCAGGCGGCGGATCTGGAACAAAAATGTTTTTGTCAGGAACGGACGAGTTCTCTGCCGGAGATTCTGCAGACATTGCCGGATACCTATGAATGTCTGCTGGAGGCATATCTGAGGCGGGAAGACGGGTATGTGGTGGACAGCCGGGGAGAGGTGGTCAACATTGTGCTTCCCTATCTGGTCAGGAGCAAATCATACCGTGTCGGCGAAGGAACGCGCATCAGGAAGATGGATGAACAGAGTATGCAGGACTGGCTGATCCTGCAGCTCGATGCGCTTTCCAGAGAGCTTCCGCGGCATAAGTACCGCACGGAGACACTGGTGTTAAAGCATAAACTTGGCAGAACGGCGGGAATCCTCGCGGCAGGCGGAAAAGAGAGCGGCGGGAAAGAGAAGCAATTATAGATATACGATATGTAAAAAATGTGCTAAGATGAATCAAAGGATTGTTTTTTGCGGGCAGTAAGCCGGACAGAGACTTTTTCAAAAATATGCATGGGGTTACTGTGAAAAATAAATTTTTCACAGGCGAATTTGTGCCTTGCGGCAGAAGATGCCGCAGGCTGAGAGAAAGGTATGGTTATTATTATGGCATTATTTCAGATCAGTAACGAAAAGATAACGATTCAGGTTGACAGCATGGGTGCAGAACTTAAATCACTTAAAGATGTAGCCACCGGCAGGGAATATATGTGGTGTGCAGATCCCCGGTACTGGAAACGTACATCACCGGTTCTTTTTCCGCTGGTAGGCGGGCTGAAAGACGGAGTCTACCGTCTGGACGGCAAAGAGTACCGGATGGGGCAGCATGGTTTTGCCAGAGACATGGAGTTCAGGTTAAAGAGTCAGGTGGCACAGGAAATCTGGTTTACGCTGGAATCAAACGAGGAGACAATGGAGAAGTATCCATATCCTTTTGTGCTGGAACTGGGCTATGAACTTGCGGACCGGACAGTAGTAGTGAAGTGGCGGGTGAAGAATCCGGCCGGGGAACGGATGTATTTTTCCATAGGCGGACATCCGGCGTTTCTGTGTCCTATTGAAGAAGGGACGAAGCAGAGTGACTATATGATCCGGCTGGATGCCGGGGAGCAGGTGGTGTGTTCCAGTCTGGATGACGGACTGGTCAATGGAAAGACTGTGTCCTGCTGGTTAAAAGACGGCATTCTTCCGATCACGGAGCATCTTTTTGACGGGGATGCGCTGGTGATCGAGCATGATCAGGCGCACAGCGTTGCGCTGGTGAAGCCGGACGGAACGGATTATCTCAGGGTGGAGTTTGATGCACCTTTATTCGGCATCTGGTCGCCGCCGAAGAAGCAGGCGCCTTTTATCTGCATCGAACCCTGGTACGGCAGGTGCGACAGGACAGGTTATACAGGCGGCTGGCAGGAACGTGACTGGACACAGACATTGGATGCAGGTGAGTCCTTTGCGACGGATTATCGGGTGACGGTGTAAATAAGCGGAAGCTACAGGAGGGAGAATATGGCACCGATTGTACAGTGTATGGGGCTGACAAAGACATACGGCGGAAAAGTGGCGCTGAACCAGATATATCTGAATCTGGAACGGGGCAGGATCATCGGGCTTTTAGGGCCTAACGGGAGCGGCAAGACGACACTGATCAAAATCATGAACGGCCTGCTTAATCCGACGGCAGGAGAAATTCTGGTCAACGGACACAGACCGGGGATAGAGACAAAATACAGTGTTTCTTATCTGCCGGAGCGGACTTATCTTCAGCCGGGCATGAAGGTGGTGGAAATGATGCAGTATTTTCAGGATTTTTACCCTGATTTTCGAATGGAACGGGCCTACGATATGCTGGCACGTCTGCAGATTCCGCCGGGGGAACGGCTTAAAAATCTGTCCAAGGGCATGAAAGAGAAGGTCCAGCTTATTCTTGTGATGAGCCGGGATGCCGATCTGTATGTGCTTGATGAGCCTATTGCTGGTGTTGATCCGGCATCCAGAGACTATATTCTGCATACAATCGTTCAAAATTATAACAGGAATGCGACGATCCTGCTGTCCACTCATCTGATTTCGGATGTGGAGAATATTCTGGACGAGGTGGTGTTTATCAGATACGGAAATATCATATTGCAGGCGGGCGCCGAAGAGATCAGACGCAATGAGAGAAAATCTGTGGATCGTTTCTTCAGGGAGGTGTTCGCATGTTAGGAAGATTGATGAAATATGAATGGAAGGCTACCTGGAAGCTGCTTGTTCCGGTAAATCTTCTGATCGTGGTGATGACTTTTTTTGCCTGTGTAACTGTGAGAATAAAAGTGTTTGAGTCCGGCAACGACGGAATTATCTTCAGTGCGATCATGATTCTTATGGCCTATATGGCCAGCATGTTTGCGGCAATGGTCGGCACGGCGATCTATCTGATCTATCGATTCTATACTTCGACGTATGGCGATCAGGGGTATCTTCTGCACACGCTGCCTGTGGACAAGCATCATATTATTCTGGCAAAGGTTATCGTCAGCACGGGGTGGCTGCTCTGCAGTTCCTTTCTGATCTATATGTCAGGGCTTCTTCTGGTTGCGCGGGAAGGGGAACTTGTCTCACATGTTTTGGACAGCACGAAAGAGATGGTGGAACTGGCCGGGAGTGAAAAGGTAACCTTTTTTACCATTGTGATGACGGCCATAACTTATGTTGTAAGTATGCTTGCCAGAGTGTTGAAGGTGATGGCGTGTATTTCTCTCGGACAGATGTCATCCAATCATAAGCTGCTTACAGCCTTTGGCTTTTATTTTGCTACATATTTTGTACAACAGATTATAAATGGAATTTATTATATGTTTCTGGGAGTGATCAATTCAAGGCTGGATACATGGTATTATGGAAGTTCATGGGAGTTTATGCTGATTTTCGGGCTGATTTATTTGGTCGTGTTTTATCTGCTGACATGGTACGTGATGGAAAAGAATCTGAATCTGGATTAGCCGGAGCGGGGGACTGATAAGTTGAATCTGGATTCAGGCAGGCGTCTTGACATATCCGGGAAAAAGTTAGAGAATAATAAAGTATGGAAAGGCTGGTGTATTGGAGTGGCGAAGATCGACATTGTTTCCGGTTTTCTTGGTGCCGGAAAAACTACATTGATTAAAAAACTTTTAAAAGAAGCATTGGCAGATACGAAAGTAGTGCTGATTGAAAATGAGTTCGGAGAGATCGGTATTGACGGCGGATTTTTGAAAGAGGCAGGTATTGAGATCAAAGAGATGAATTCGGGCTGTATATGCTGTTCTCTGGTGGGAGATTTCGGGACTTCTTTGCGGGAGGTGCTGGATACTTATGCACCGGAGCGGGTTTTGATCGAACCATCAGGCGTAGGAAAACTGTCCGACGTTATGAAAGCGGTGCAGGATGCCATGGCGGACAGGGAAGTGGAGTTAAACAGCGCAGTGGCGGTTGTGGATGCCTGCAAATGTAAGATGTATATCAAGAATTTCGGTGAATTTTTTGTGAATCAGATAGAACACGCGGGAACAATCGTTCTCAGCCGGACAGATAAGCTGAGCGAGGAAAAACTGGCGGTCTGTGTGGCGATGATACGGGAGCATAATGCGAAGGCAACGATCATAACCACGCCATGGGATTCGCTGGAAGGAAAAGATATTCTGGCGACGATAGAGGGAGCAAAGGATTTAGAGGCAGAGTTGATGCAGGAGGTGCTGGCTCATCATGTGGAACATGATCACGGACCGGACTGCACTTGCGGCTGTCATGATCATGAGCATCACCATCATCATGATGAGGACGGCCATGATGGTCATGTACACGAACATGAGCATCATCATGATGATGAGGGGCATGAAGGTCACGCTCACGACCATGAGCATCATCACGATGAGGATGGCCATGACGGTCACGACCATGAGCGTCACCATCATCATGATGAGGAGGGCCATGAAGGTCACGCTCACGATCACGAGCATCACCATCATCATGGTGAGGAGGGCCATGACGGTCATACGCATGACCACGGACATCATCATCACCACGCAGACGAAATTTTCACAAGCTGGGGCATGGAGACGCCTGCGGCATATAAGAAAGAGGAAATCGAACATATTCTGACTGAACTTGATCGGGAAGATATATACGGTATGGTTCTGCGCGCCAAAGGTATGGTTCCGGCTGTGGACGGAGGCTGGATCTATTTTGACTATGTGCCGGAGGAGAGCAATGTGAGAGAAGGCAGACCCGATGTGACAGGAAAATTCTGTGTGATCGGTTCCAAGCTGAAGGAAGATAAACTGGCGGAACTTTTCGGCAGGAAATAGATGTTTGGACGGAAAAGAAAATTCAGGAAAGGTGTGGACGTAATATGAAATCAGTCTACATGATCAACGGTTTTTTGGAGAGCGGCAAAACAGAATTTATCACGTATACGCTGGCACAGCCATATTTTCAGGTCAGAGGCAGAACACTGCTGATTCTGTGCGAGGAAGGCGAGAACGAGTATGATGAAAATTTGCTGCGCATGACGCGGACAGATCTGGAACTGATCGAAGACGAGGCGGATTTTTCCACGGAAAAGCTGATCGAATTGGAGAAAAAGCATAAACCGGAGCGGATCATCATCGAATATAACGGTATGTGGAATTACAAGGCGATGAAGCTGCCCTGGCATTGGAAGATCGAGCAGCAGATCACGACCATTGATGCGTCCACTTTTCCGATGTATTTTACCAATATGAAATCACTGCTGGCGGAACAGCTTCGCGCGTCAGAGCTGATTATTTTTAACCGTTGCGACGGTGTGGAAGATCTGGGCAGTTATAAGCGAAATATTAAGGCAATTAATCCGAAAGCAGAGATTGTATTCGAGGATGCAAACGGAGAGATCAACGAAATCATGGAGGAAGATCTTCCTTATGATTTAAAAGCATCTGTTATTAAATTAAATAACGAAGGTTACGGTATCTGGTATCTGGATTCGCTGGAGCATTTGGGACGCTATGAAGGTAAGACTGTTCAGTTTACGGCGATGGTGCTGAAACCGAAGGATTTTCCGAAGGATTATTTCGTGCCCGGCAGGATGGCTATGACATGCTGTGCGGACGATATGGCGTTCCTTGGATTTGCATGTGAGTATGACAAGACGGAGGAACTGTCGGATCAGCAATGGGTAAAAGTGACCGCACAGGTGTCGAAAGAATATTTCGCCGATTATCAGGGAGAAGGCCCGGTACTTCATGCGCTCAGTGTGGAACGGACGAAGGCTCCGAAAGAAGAAATTATCAGTTTTGTTTGAGTTTTTTGAGTTTGATATGTGGAATGAATGTGGTTTTTTTGACGGGCTGCTTTCAGGCAGATATATGATTTTGTTTCATTGGGCACATAAACTTAATCGTTATGTGCCTTTTTTGCAGGTATGCGGCACAGAAGACGGTGGGAAGCCATTATAAGGCTGTGCGTAGAAGAGCGTATGCCAGGGTGGAAAATGTATGCCGAAGTAGAAAAGTGCATATCTGCAGCGCGGAAAATGCATGGCAGAGTGGTAGAAAATATATGACAGACGACAAGGAATTACAACTGTTAAAAAAGAGAATACTTGAGTTGGCGGAGCGGTCTTACAACAGCGGAATCTATACATTTACTTCTTTTCTCGGCCTGTCCCAGCAACAGGTTTTTTATGAGATACGGCAGCAGGTATCCCATGCCGGGGTTGATATGGAAGGAGGCAGTCCTTTGTGTGAACGAAAAATGATTCGTTTCGGGTCGCCGGAGCTTTTGGGATATGAAGTACCTTATCCCATCGCCTGCCTCAAGGTAGAACCGCTGACACCTAAGTTTGCCCAGCAGTTGACCCACAGGGATTTTCTGGGTGCGGTCATGAACCTGGGGATTGAACGGGATACTGTGGGAGATATTTTTGTAAGAGATCAAGAAGCAGTTTTGTTCTGTCAGGACAGTATAGCTGCATATTTAACTGAAAATCTGACCCAGGTCAGCCGTACACAGGTAAGATGCAGTATTACAGAGACAGCAGACGAGTTATGTGCTCCGGTGCCTGAAGAACTGCTGGTGACGGTTTCTTCGACAAGAATTGACACTGTGGTGTCGAAACTATACAATATAGCGAGGAGCCGGAGCCAGGAACTGTTTCGGGCCGGAAAGATCTATGTGAACGGGAGATTGACGGAGAACAGCAGTTATGTATTGAAGAACGGCGACGGTGTGACGGTAAGAGGTTTTGGCAGGTTCACTTATGCCGGAAGCCAGGGAGAAACCCGCAAGGGAAAGATACGGGTTTGCGTAGATGTATACCGCTGAATGGAATTCAGTTTGCGTTAATTTTAAAAAGATACCGTGTATAGAAACAAATCACAGACAGCATAGTATTCTTATCATATGGACAGGCTGTCTGAATATACGGTTATTACAAAGGAGATTTGGATCATGATTCACTATAAAGCATTTCAATGGCTGTTTTTCTTTTATATGTACTGCTTTTTCGGGTGGTGTTTTGAGTCGGCGTGGGTCTCCTTTAAATCAAGAAAATGGGTTAACAGAGGGTTTATGCGAGGGCCCTTTCTTCCGTTGTACGGAAGTGGTGCGATCATGATGCTGGTGGTTTCCATGCCTTTTCAGGATAATGTGCTGCTCACGTATTTTGCCGGAGTAGTTGGTGCCACTGTGTTAGAATATATAACGGGTGTTACCATGGAGGCGCTGTTTAAGGTCAGATATTGGGATTATTCAAACCGTCCCTTTAATTTTCGAGGGCATATCTGCCTGACTTCATCTATTGCATGGGGATTTCTGACCATACTGATGACCAGGGTGGTGCACAGGCCGATCTCCGATTTCATTTTGTCTCTGCCGGGCCGGGCGGTGGTCTATGTGACAGCACTGGTCACGATCTATATGGTGATGGATTTTACTTTATCCTTCAAGGCGGCACTGGATCTGAGGGATATTCTGGCTAAAATGCAGCGGATTAAGGAAGAGATGGAGCGCATGTCGCGGCGACTTGATGTGATCATTGCCTTTAACAACGAAGAAAAAGAGCAGAAAAGGCAGGAGAGAGAGCTTAGCCTGTCTGAACTCAGTATGGGTATCAAGCAGCGGTTTGCCAGTCTGAAAGAAATCATACAGTTAAAACCGGCAGAGTACGGGGAGAATATTCGTGAAGAGGTTGCAGAGCTGCGCGGTAAATTCAGTCATTATCTTGATCCGCAGGAGAACTATAAGGAAATACTTGATTTCTATAAACGTGATATGATCCGCAATAATCCGGGTATGGTTTCCAGAACATTCAAGAATGTTCTGGAAGAATTGAAAAATATTGCCGGACGAGGGGACAGAGGCGGCTGATTAATCTGCACTTCTGTCGATGGAAATGTATTTTGACCTGTTGCGCCGGCTTGCGCGGATGGATTCGATGATATGATTTTCCATCAGTTCCAGATTTCTTGCCTTGCGTCGCAGCAGCGCTGAACTCTTGTTGTACAGCCAGAAGGAATATACAAGTACTTTATTGACCCGGCCCAGCTTCGCCTTGGTTGTATGTTCGTAGTGAATGCCTCCTACCATGGTGGGCTTGCCGGACAAAATGTAATTGATCAGATCCGTTTCACTGGTTATATTTTCCTGTAAGATCGTGTATCCGAAGCCTGCGCCGTCCGGTTTGTGGGAGTCACTGCCGCCGAAACAGGGCAAATCGTATTCCTTGGCCAGCCGCATGGCACGCATGTTGGAATCGGCGTCTTCGCAGGCATTATATCCTTCTACAAAATCAAATTTGCGATAGATATTTCCGGCGATTTTGTCTCTGAGCGTGCTGCGGATACTCAGGAACTTTTCACCGCAAGGGTGTGCAGGTCCGATGATTCCGCCATAGTGGTGTACAATTTCGACGAGCAGCAGAACCGGCAGCCCGCGTAGTTCCAGAATGGGGAGTTTGACGCCGGTGGGCATTACGATAATCATGTGTCCGGCATCGATGGTATCGTATTCAATTCCTTTCAGTACTACAAAATCCTGAGGTTTTTCAGAGAGCTTCTTGTAGTAGCGGTAGGCTTTGTAGGAATCATGATCAGTGATCAGCATACCGTGGAAGCCTTTTTCTTTTAACAGTCTGATATTTTCCAGTAATTCAAATTTACAATCCGGTGATCCTTCTTTTGTATGACAATGCATGTCCAGTTTCATGTGTTAACAGCCCCTTTTGCAATTACTAGATGTATTCTACCCTTTTTAACAGGAAAATGCCATAGGTTTCCTCAAAATTTTGAGGGAGATCATGGGAACGGAAGCAAAAATTTTGCGTAATTTAGTATTGACAAATCTTTTTGCATGGATTATTGTATAAAAAACGCGGATGATGCATCAGTTTAAAGCGTTTGAATTAAATGAAACATAAACCTAAACCTGTGAGAAAGAGGAGTAGAGGCAGAGAAGCTGTCACAGAGAGCCGCGGCTGGTGGGAAGCGGTACAGTGATCGTCTTGAATGGGCTTTCGAGGCCGGTCCGAAACAACAGTAGGCGCCGGCGGGAACCGTACCCGTTATCCATGCGGCATATATAGTTACCGGTTGAAAGATCATGATCGGTTTTGTATGTGATAAGAGGTGGACGTATTTTGTATACGTCAAGTTGAGTGGTACCGCGATAATAACCCCAGTTTATTACCGTCTCAGACAATAGTCTGAGGCGGTTTTTTGCGCTTATACTTCTTGTTTTTTACAGGGAAATCGTGTCTGCGCACAAATTTGCAGGCAGGACAACAATGGAGGAGATTACTATGAAAAAAAGAACACTGGCATTACTTATGACAACAGCTATGGCAGCAGCAGCGCTGACCGGATGCGGCAGTACAAATCAGACGGCAGGAGATATTGTTTCGGCGGCAGAGGCATCTGGTCAGATGAGGGCGGAGCCCACCGGTAATGAGGAGGACTCAAAAGAAAGCGATGCGGCAGGCACGGGACAGGACACTTCCGGCGTGGTCTATAAAGTAGGCATTGTACAATTTGTGGACGATGCGTCTCTGAACCAGATTGAGGCGGCAATAGAGAAAGAACTGGATGCCAGGGCGGCAGAGCTTGGCGTGACATTCGATTATGGAGATTATACTTATAACGGGCAGGCCGATTCTACAGTGTTGAACCAGATTGCTTCCGAACTGATTGCTTCCGAGGTGGATGTTATCGTTCCGATCGCTACGCCGGCCGCGATGATCATGCAGAACGCTACGGAAGAGAACCAGATTCCCGTAGTATTCTCAGCGGTGTCTGATCCGGTGGGCGCCGGACTTGTGGCAGATATGAACGCGCCGGGCGCTAACATTACAGGTACTTCGGATGCGTTAAACACAGAGGCGGTGATGGAGTTGATGTTTGCCGCCGATCCGGATATCAGGAAGGTTGGACTTCTCTACAATAAGAGCGAAGATTCTTCTAAAGCGCCCGTTCAGGCAGCTAAAGCATATTGTGAGGCAAAAGGCGTGGAAGTAATTGAGAAGACGGGAACCACCAACGACGAGGTTTCCCTGGCGGCGGATGCGCTTATTGCAAGCGGCGCGGAGGCGGTCTTTACCCCTACGGACAATACGGTGATGACGGCGGAACTGGCTATTTATGAAAAATTTATCGAGGCAGGCGTTCCTCATTACGGCGGTGCAGATTCTTTTGCCTTGAACGGGGCATTTCTCGGATACGGCGTAAACTACGAGGAGCTTGGAACCGCAACGGCGGATATGATCGTTGAGATTCTTGTGAATGGAGCAGATCCGGCCTCCACGGCAGTGGTCACCCTGGATAACGGTATTGCCACAGTAAATACGGAGACGGCCAGTGCTATCGGGATGGAATATGGTATGTTTGAAGGGATGTGCACGGAACTGAAGGAGATCGTTACGGCCAAAGAGTTTGAATAAAGATCCGGTAGAGGATTGCTGAGCACCAGATCTTTTATATAAAAAATTGCAGGAAGATAGAAAGAGGTTTTTATGGGATCTATATTTACATTATCTATCATACAGAGCGCGTTGGAACTGGGATGCATTTATTCTCTGGTGGCACTGGCACTTTTTATATCTTTCAGCATCTTAAACATTGCGGATCTCTCCACGGACGGCTGTTTTACTTTAGGCTGTGCAGTGGGAGCCGTGGTTACTATGGCGGGACATCCGTTTCTGGCCTTCCCGGCGGCTATGGCTGCCGGGGTGTGTTCCGGTTTTGTGACGGCATTCCTGCAGACGAAGATGGGCGTACCTTCCATATTGGCCGGGATCATTGTCAATACCGGCCTGTATACGGTGAACATTGCCGTGATGGGATTTGCTTCCAATGTGAATCTGTTTGGCTGTGACACGATTTTTAGTCTGGCAAAAGATGTGTCTGAGGCGGAATGGTACGGGAATTGGTATAAATTGGCGATTGTGGCATTGATTGTGGTTCTCATGGGAACTGTTCTGGCATGGTTCCTCAATACGCGGCTCGGTCTTTCCATCCGTGCCACAGGAGATAATGAATATATGGTGCGGGCTTCCAGCATCAATCCGGCATTTACGATCACGGTAGGGCTCTGTGTGGCTAATTCCCTGACGGCGCTTTCCGGTGCGGTTCTGGCACAATATCAAAAATCCTGTGATATTAATCTGGGAACGGGTATGGTGACCATTGCGCTGGCAAGCCTGATCATCGGAGAAACGATTATCGGCAAAGGCGGTATGTTTCGGAAAATTGCAGGTGTTATTCTGGGAAGCTGTCTCTATCGTTTTATCGTGGCGGTTGCACTTCGCTTAAATGTGCCGGCGGAATGCCTGAAACTGGTTTCCGCATTGATCGTGGCCTTTGCCATTGCTTTTCCTTATCTGAAAGGCAAGGCGGACTTCTACCGGATACACAGAATACCGCTTGGAAGAAAAGGCGCGGTCGGAGAGGAGGATGAGGAGACATGTTGACACTGAAGAATATTTCCAAGACTTTTCATCCGGGTACAGTGAATGAGAAGAAGGCGCTGGAGCAGGTGAATCTGGAACTGGCGGACGGAGACTTTGCGACGATCGTGGGAAGCAACGGGGCCGGGAAATCTACTTTATTTAATGCAATTACGGGGGCATTCTACGTGGACACCGGACAGATCATTCTGGCGGGGGAGAATATCACTTACCGCAGGGAGCATATCAGGAGCAAAGAGATCGGACATCTCTTTCAGGACCCGTTAAAAGGTTCTGCACCGCATATGACCATTGAAGAGAATATGGCGCTTGCCTACCTGCGTGCATCCACCGTCAGACACGCGTACTTTAGCCGGATCAGCAGTAGGGAGAAACAGTTGTTCAGAGAGCAGCTTGCCATGCTGGATATGGGACTGGAAGACCGCATGAAGCAACCGGTCGGGCTGTTGAGCGGCGGACAGAGACAGGCATTGACATTGCTTATGGCAACAGTGGTGACACCGAAGCTGCTGCTCCTGGATGAACATACGGCTGCACTGGATCCTGCCACAGCGCAGAAAGTGCTGGAACTGACCCGCCGGATCGTGGCAGAGCGTAAGATCACATGCCTTATGGTGACCCATAATATGCAGCAGGCGCTTACCATGGGCAGCCGCACGCTGATGATGGACAGCGGGCATATCGTGCTGGACGTACAGGGACAGGAGCGGGAACGGATGACTGTGGAGGATCTGCTGGCGGCGTTCCGGGAGCAGGCGGGGAAACGTCTGGATAGCGACAGGATACTGCTGGCTTAGCGCTGGAAGATTATGCCGGGGAGATTGCGCAGGTGGGGTATGATAAGAAAAGAAAGAACAGCTAAGAGGAAACTCAAAGCTGTTTTTTTGATATCGTAAAAGTGGAACATGAAAAGAAAATGGCGTGGCGCGTTTTCAACGGACAACGCAACTGGATATATGGTTATAAAGATATCGCCTTGACAAATTTGAAGTGGGGGGGGGTAGAATTTAGAAAAAAGCATATAGACCATGCAAAGGAGGGCGCGTATGTACACGAATGAAAAGTATGTGTTGCTGTATCAATATTTACAAGGAGGCATGACGGTTGACGACAAGATCAGGCAGGTCAAGGAGACATTTCCGTGTATGTCCGGCGTTTATGAGCAGGATCTGAGGATTTTGCTTGAAGGACGAGAATATCTTCCGCTCATAAAAGGAGTAGAAATTACTACGAGAGGCAGGGAGAATGAGTACTCGTATGTTGCGGTCACTGAGATGACGAAGACGACGGACATGCAGAAACAATCAGAGGTTCAGAAGGCATTTATGCGTATCTGCGGATGCCTTGGAGAATTTCGCTATGAGAAATGGGGAATCGGAGAGCCGAATGATACCATGAAAAAACATCTGCGTCAGTATTTTGCGGAACGTAATGTGAACTGGATCAGAGGGGTGGACGCGGGATATCCGAGGGTACTCGAGGTGCTTTGGGAGATCGTGGAAAATGTGCCGAACGAAAGCTATGAGATAGCGGAAGTATCGGGAATCAGGTTGGATTGATATCAGAACAAGGTATGTCAGGTAACCGAATTAAAGTAGAAAATGAAATGAGAGGGAAAAGATGATGAAGTGGACAAAGAAAGCAGGACAGGTAAGGCGTAGGCTTATGGCGGGATTTTTCTGCATTAGCCTGCTGGCGGCTGATCTGGCGACTGTGTTTCCGGTATTGGCACAGGAGACTGCTATGGCGGCGGAGCAGACGGAGAGTTCCGGTGAAAGCATGTCGGGTGAGATAATGAATCCTGGCATGGAGGTGCAGGAAGAGACAGTGCAGGAGCCTGAAGCGGACAGCAGCGCAGAAGAAATGGAGGATAACAGAAGCCAGACACAGAACCCGGACAGCGGGGATGTGGAAGATCAGGTGCAGGAGCCTGACGACGGAGAAAAAACAGAAAACGATGAAGCACCTAATAATGAATCAAATAACGAAGATGAGAATACCGCCTCCTCGGACGGCGCAGCGGACGACAGGGAGCAGGACACGTCTGATGAGGAAGATACTTTAACGGATGATATGATAGAAGTACCGGAGACGCCTGGTGCGGATGAGACAACGGAAGAAGAAACAGACGACCCGGAGGAAGCGGAGTCTGTTTCAGATAATTCCGTGTCGGAGAATACGCTGGAAGAACAGGAAGAGGTGTGCGCATTGACAGTGCCGGCGGACGCGATCGCCAGCGGCGCTTATGAGAATATCACATGGGTGGTTGACGCTGACGGAAAGCTGACGGTGGAAGGCACGGGGGACTTTGATAATCTTCCTAAAGACCGTCTGAGAGCGCCCTGGTACAGTGTGAGGGGGTCCATAAAATCAGCAGAAATTAAAGTGACAGGAATGACAAATGCCTCTCGTATGTTTGAGGGGTGTACTAATCTGACAAAGGTGACTTTAGATGAATTCGATACCGGCACAGTGACCAATATGTCATGTATGTTCTTGAATTGTAGTGCATTAGAAAATTTGGATGTGAGTAGATTTAACACGGGAAATGTGACCGACATGTCTTCTATGTTTGCGGGTTGTTGTGTATTAAAAAACGTGGACGTGAGCCATTTTAACACAGAAAACGTGACGGATATGTCTTCTATGTTTAACGGGTGCGTTGTATGGGGAGATTTGGATTTAAGCGGTTGGGATACAAGCCGGGTTACGACTATGGATAATATATTTATGGATTGTGGTTTTGATCATTTAATATTGGGAGGCAGATTCACAACAAAAAATGTCAAATCGTTGAGTAAGATGTTTGCATGGTATCGGAATGATCCAAATAAAGATGGTTATGTAAAATTAGGCGCGGATAGAATCAAGTTAAAAGGGGTGGATCTAAGTTGGCTGGACTTAAGCAATGAACCTATATTGTCCGGTATTTTTTATGGCTGTGACGTGAAGGAGCTTGATCTGAGCAGATTGGATACCAGTGCTACTACGTCACTGATTGGCTTATTTTGCGGGTGTGATATGACCGGTGTGGATTTCAGTGATTTAAAAACTGATACGATAACGAATTTAGACTCTATGTTTCGTGACTGCACGGGGACAATTGATTTAAATACATTAGATCATGTAAATGTAACTAACATGATGTCTATGTTTGATGTATTCAGTGCATCAGGTGATGGAACATCTAAGAAGATGAGGCTGGCGAGTTTGGATTTAAGCGCACTGAAGACATCAAAGGTAACAAATATGGGCAGGATGTTTGCGGGACAGGATGAATTGAAAGTGCTGGATCTGAGCGGGTTTGACGTCGGAAAAGTGACAGGCATGAATAATATGTTCGCTGACTGCGGCGGATTACAGACACTTAATCTGAGCGGGTGGAATGCTGACGTTATTATGTATGTGACGGGAATGTTTTCAAACTGTAAGAGCCTTACGGCTCTTGATTTGAGCGGATTCAATCTTGAAAAAGCCGGAAGCAGAACAATAAACATGGGTCTTGATACGTGCAACGGTTTAAAGACACTCTATACGCCTTACAATGTAAAAGGAACTGTGGCTTTGCCTGCCGGTGACTGGTACATGGCTGACGGCACGAAGCTTACGGATAACTGCCTGCCCAAAAACCTTCCGTACAGCGTTCTGATCCAGAAAGGCAGCAAGCCGGCTGTCTCCGCGGCGCGCATGGAAGTCTCTAAGAAGAAGACCCTTTACGGCTGCGGCGAGACGATCGGGACGGACGACCTGACCGTGACCTATTACGGGGCGGACGGCAGCGTCCGGAAGCTGGTGCAGTCAGACGGCCAGACGGACGGCTATACCACCAACGCAGCGTCCCTCTCTACAACGGAGCCGGGAACGTTGGAACTGATCGTGACTTACACGAAGGACGGGAAGACGCTGACGGGAAAGGTCACGCTGACTGTGGCGCACATTCTGACCGCCGCAAATACAACTGTCAAGCTTCCGTCAGAAAGCGACTATAACTATATATACGACGGGACACCCAAGACGCCGGGACCGCTCACGGTAACTTATACCAAACCGGCGGCAGACGGCACGGAAATGCCGGTAACATTGACAGAAGACACAGACTATACCGTAACCTATCGCAATAACGTAAATGCATATGAAGAGCCCGGAGCGGATGGGACAGGAGAAGCTTCTGGGGAGGCAGGCGGTAATGCCGGAACAGAAAGCGGCACAGGTATTGCAGCTGTCTCATACGGCAGCGCGGCGGTGCCGGCGGTAATTATCAAAGGTATGGGAAAATACAGCGGTACGGCTACGCAGTCCTTTGCAATCCACAAGGCGGACGCGCCCGCAGCGGAGATGAAGAACGTTACAGCCTCACAGTGCACACAGGCACAGTCGAACCGGAAAATAGACCTGACAGGCAGTTTTGCGGCCAATGGGAAGAAGACCGGCTATGAGATTGTGAGTGTGGAAGACACAGACAGCATTTTTTCCAACACGCCTGTTACGGCGGATATTAAGGACGGTATCCTTACATACGGCACCAATGCGGCGCAGGAGGGCGATGCGGCTTCTATAAAGATAAAGGTGTCTTTCCAAAATTATAAAGACGCGGAACTGACTGTGAAGATTACCATGGCTTCGAAGAAAACGGCGGTGATCTCCGGCATTGTAATACAGGAAAGCAATGTGTACAGCGGCACGCCGGTCGCCTACAGCGGTGAGGCGGTTGTGAAAACGGAGGACGGTACAGACATTACGGAAAAAGTGACGCTCGTGTACCGCTACAGCGGCACAATGGCGGACGGCACGGCTTATCCGGCGACAGCGGAAGAGCCGGTGAATGCAGGAAACTATGTACTGACCGTATCGGTGCAGGAGAATGACCCGGATTATGTGGGAAGCGCAGCGTATCCGTTTACGATTACGCAGGCGGATGCAGTTGTGAAGGCAAAAGACCTGACAGTGCTGATGCAGGAGCAGCAGGCAGACGGCAGCGCGCTTGTTCCGGTGGAACAGTACCAGGCATCCTTTGCATATGAGATGACAGGGCTTGTGAATGCGGATACATTGCAGAAGGAACCGGCGTATACCGTTACGGAGGATGAGGCGGGAATAAAATCTGTTACTGCCATTGATACATCAAAGGCGGGCATATACTACATCCACCCGTCAGGCGCAGACGCCGGCATGAATTACCAGATCACATATACGCCAGGAATCCTCACGGTGTCGGAGGAGCGGGTCGTGTACACCGTCACCTTTGACGGCATGGGACATTGTGATTCCTTTACGAAGGGCGGCATCAAGGCGGGAGCGCTTCTGGAGCTTGCGGACAGCGAGCAGAAGCCGGCAGCGAAAGAGCAGGGATATGTGTTTGCGGGCTGGTACCAGGACAGGACTTTTGCCAAAGGAAAAGAGTGGGATTTCAATACGGATACGGTACAGTCCGACCTCACACTGTATGCGTGCTGGCTCACTGCGGCAGCACAGAACGGGGACGGCCTGAAACTGTGCGTGCAGGAGATACCCGATCTGACTTATACGGGAAGTGCGTTAAAACCGTCGGTGACCGTATATGACAGTGACGGTACAACGCTTCTGAAGGAAGGAAAAGATTATACTGTAAAATATGTCCGTAATACGGATGCTGTGCAGACCGGTGAGGATGGAAAACCGTTGGAGGCAGGCGGCACCGCGAAGGTCACCGATCCCGGGAAAGCAAGTGAAAAGATAACAGATGTTATAGGCCGTTTCAGTAAGGAATGTCCCTATGTGGCCATCACGGGCAAAGGGAACTACACGGAGACTATCTACCGTAATTTCCTGATCCTGCCGGCGAATATCGCCGCAGAGGGGGACAATGCGGACGTCACAGACAACACGCCGCTGGCCGCGGGATTTACCCTGAAATACACAGACCAGTTCGAGGAGAAGGCAAACAAGACGGCAAAGATCGTAAGCTCCATGAAATATAAGAAGGCGATGAAAGCGGACAAAGACTATGTGCTCAGCGTGCGGGATGAGAATGGCACGGAGGTTGCACTGACACAGGGAAAACTTCCGCTCCATGCAGGCAGCTACATTCTGACGATTAACGGTAAGGGTAACTATACGGGAGCGGTCAGGAGAAAGCTTTATGTGGCACAGAAACAGAAGCTGATGAAGCATGCTTCTGTCACCCTGGGCAAAAAGCAAAAGACGCACGCTTACACGGGGGAAGACGTGCTGCTGACGCCCGGATATTATGACGCTGCTGCAAAGAAATACTATAAAGTGACGCAAGAGGGTGAGATAAGTAGTACGCCGGAGAACAATGCAGACGACATGTTCCTTGTGAAGGCCGGGAAGAACGGAAAGACAGGCGGAGAAGGTCTGGTCTGGGGCAAAGACTACACGATTGATTACGCAGGTTCAAATCTTGCCGCGGGCACGGCGACCATGACCCTTACAGGAACAAACGGATATGTTGGCACGAAGAGCGTCACCTTTAAGATCACAGGTGCAGTTTTCAGTGCGAAAACGATCAATGTGAAGACTTACAATGTGAACCAGCCGGACTGGACGGGCTGGCAGGCTTCCATGCCCTATACCGGCAAGGCAGTGACACAGAATAAGGTTATACTGACGACGAAGGTGACAAATAATAACCCGGTTGCACAGGAACTGGTCTATGGTGAACACTATATTATTACTTATAAGAATAACGTGAAAAAAGGCACTGCCGCCATGACCTTCATAGCAAAGCCGGAGTCCGGTTATAGCGGCAGCTTTACGAAAACCTTTAAGATCACGGCGCAGGAGTTGGCGGGAGAAAGACTGACAGTGCTGTCACAAAATGGCGCGGGACAGACAGGTGGAGAAACCGCAAATACACAGGGCGGTACGGCGGCGCAGGCCGGGAATATCGCGGCGGCTGCCGTTTACAGCAAGAACGGGGCGAAGCTTTCCTTCAAGATCACAAATGAAGCGGGTGCACCGCTGCGCGAAGGCACGGACTACACCGTAAAATATAAGAATAATAATGCGGTGACGACAGCGCAGACAGCCGGAAATAAAAAGCCGCTCCTGATAGTTACGGGTAAAGGAAATTATGCAGGAAAAGTCGAAGTGCTGTTTAACATTATACCGGCTTCCATAGAATCAGCCATTGACGGACAGACCGTGAGCGTATCGTGTGCGCAGGTACAGAAGAAGGACGACATGAAATACAAGGACTTCAAGCTTAAGCTTGTGGAAGGAAAGAAAGCGCTTGGAGTGGGCGAAACAAAGGATTATATCGTCGATGAGACGAACTGTACGCCCGAAAAGATCAAAGCCTATGCGGACGCGGTTGCAGACGGGACGGCATTACCGGAAGAACCTTCGGTGACGGTGAAAGGAAGAGGCTGTTATACCGGGGAGAGGATCATACCGCTCGGGCAGTATATCTATGCAGACAAGCTGACCGCGGCATGCCTGTATGTGGTGCTGTCTGAGGAAACCGGGCAGAATATCTATACCGGCGGACAGGTTACGCCGGATGTGGCGGTATACTATGGGGAGAAAACGGCAGTCAGCGCGGCGAAGAAGGATAAAGAGAAGGACGCGACGAAGCTGACGGCAGAAAGCGGCAAATATAAGCTGAAGAAACTGACGGCGGATACCGACTATGCCTTAAGTTACGGCGCGAACACAGCCTCCGGTAAAAACAAAGGAAGCGTGACGGTCACCGGAGCCGGAAGGTACGGCGGCAGTGTGACGATCAAGTTTACGATCGAGAAGAAAGCCATCTACTAACACGAAGAAAAACCAAAGATTAATCACATTGGCAAACCGGTATGTGAATACCGGACACGAAAGACTGCCGATGGAGTAGCATCTGCGGATCAATTTCTAAGAATTGTGTAATATAATATAAGGAGCCATGAAGTTGATGTGCATAAAGCAGTTATGGGGAAAACCTGTAGCTGCTTTTTTTCTGTCATCTTTTCTGTCATAACTTGGACAAAGGTTCATATATTGAGATAAGGGGGAGTGCGGATGCGGTGTGAAGATGTTCTTACTATGTTTCCGGATGCGATGCGGGATAAATGGCGTATTGCCGCAAGACAGGCAAGGAGCCTGCAGGAGATCAGACTGCGGGTCAATCTGCCGGCAACAGTACTGATTGATCAAAGGGAATGGTTCGTGAAGGATGACGGAAGTCTGGTGGACAGGCAGCCCGCCGACGGGGCGTGCAGCGAAGAGGAATTGGAAGCAGTTTTGAATCATCTTTGTCAGTACTCCCTCTATGCTTTTGCAGATGAAATCAGACAAGGGTTTCTGACCATACAGGGCGGGCATCGTGTAGGACTGGCAGGACAGGTCATACTGGAAGATGGAAATCGGATACGGAACATGAAATACATACGTTATGTAAATATCCGTATCGCCCATGAGATTAAAGGGGTGTCAGATCCGATTCTGCCTTATCTGTATGGCAGTGCCGGGCAGGTACACAATACATTGCTTATTTCGCCGCCGGGATGCGGAAAGACCACCATGCTGCGGGATATTATCAGGAATCTGTCTGACGGAACGGCATATGGAAAAGGTTTGAATGTGAGCGTGGTAGACGAACGGTCTGAGATTGCGGGCAGTTATCTCGGCGTGGCACAAAACGACGTGGGCATCCGTACAGATGTGCTGGACGGATGCCCGAAAAAAGAAGGTATGATGATGCTGATCCGTTCCATGTCTCCCCAGGTACTGGCTGTGGACGAACTGGGGGACGAAGGAGATATACGTGCGCTGCAGACTGCCATTGCCTGCGGCTGCCGGCTGGTAGCAACGATACACGGCAGTTCGATCGCCGATATAGAGAAAAAGAAATACATGTGTAATGTTATTGAAGAGCAGTTGTTTGGGCGCTATATCGTGCTCACCAGAAAAAACGGCACATGCGAAATAGAAGGAATTTATGATAAGGAAGGGGTAAAATGCTAAAACTGGCAGGTATTCTGTGTATTCTGGCGGGTTGCATGGGAATGGGAGGCGACAGGATCAGGGAAGAGAAAAATCGGGTCAGGCATCTGCAGGAATTGATTCGCATCATGAAAAGAATACAGAATGAGATCGGCTACGGCAAGCATACGCTTCCGGAAATATGTCTGATCCTGTCTGAACATTGTTATGAACCCTATCGGAAATATTTTCGGGCGATATATGAACAGACAAGGCAGCAGGGCGGCGGCCGTCTGGACCGGGTGTGGGAACAGCAGATAAGGCTGTGTCTGCAAAATGCCCCTTTGCAGGAAGAAGAAAAGGAAATACTTTACAGTCTGCTTCGAAATACAGGGATACAGGAGGAAACATATCAGGCGGAAAGCATGGGGCAGTCCATGGATCTGCTCACCAGAAAATGCAGACAGGCTGAGGATGCTTACGAGAACAAATCCAGAATGATCTTCAGCCTGAGTATCCTGGCCGGTGTGTTTCTTGTGATTTTGCTGGTATAAAACGGAAACCGGCAGGATAAAAGAAAACGCTTGCGTGATACGGTATTGGAATCGTATCCTGCGGCAGTGGAATATCCGCATAGAGGGAAGAAAAGAAAATACTTCAAAATGGAGGATAAGATGGGGGTAAGTCTTATATTCAAGATAGCGGCGGTGGGCATCCTGGTGACAATATTAAATCAGGTTTTAAAACACAGTGGCAGAGAAGAACATGCCTTTTTGATCAGTCTTGCGGGATTAATTCTTGTTTTAACATGGATCATACCCTATATCTATGATCTGTTTGTCATGGTGCAGGAACTGTTTACATTATAGCTGTTACATAATGTGAAGAACGGAAACAGGAGGCTGTTTTCATCATGTTACACAGCCGGTCCGGACGTCTGGCTGCGGGATGGAGGTTTGTCATGGAAATGATCAAAATCGGTCTGGTGGGGGTTATCGGAATCCTGCTGGCTGTTCCACTGAAAAGCTATAAAGCAGAATACGGTGTTTATCTGGGTGCAGCAGTATGTCTGGTGATTTTGGGCTATGCCATACAGTATTTTGGGGGAATCCTGTCTGCAATAGAGCAGCTCCGCGGTTACCTGAAGGATAACTATAGCTATTTAACAGTACTTTTAAAAGCGGTAGGAGCAACTTATGCATGTGAGTTTTGCGCAGGAATCTGTAAAGATGCAGGATACGGAGGCATTGCGGGACAGGTTGAGATGGTGGGTAAGCTGTATATTCTGCTGATCGGGATGCCGGTGTTGATGGCACTGTTGGAAAGTATTCAGACGATCGCAGGATAGGATACCCATATACGGGAAGTACTGATCCGATCGTATGTTGGGAAAGAAAAACCGTGGGCGAGAGGTAATGAAAAGCAATGTATGAAGAGAGAAAACATGTGTAATGGAAGCAATGAAAAGTGATGTATGAAGAGAGAAAACATGTGTAATGGAAGCAATGAAAAGCAATGTATGAAGAGAGAAAACATGCGAAATGAAAGCAATGAAAAGTGATGCAGACAGAGGGAAGTCATGCAGGCAGGAATTGTGTAAAAGGAGGGAGCACCTTGGGAATCGGAGAAAGCAGCCTGGTATGGGAAGAAATGGGGATGGACGCTGTCACGGTAGATTTTCAGCAGCTATTTCCGGAGTATACCTTCGATGGCAGGCAGGTGATGGATTATCTTATGCAGGGAAATCTCTGGTCGGCAGTGAAAGAACTGGGCAGCGGAGCAGCCGGTGTGATTCATTCTCAAAGCGGTGAGATCAGAGTTCTTTTTATGACAATTCTTGTGCTGGGTGTGGCGGCAGCGCTGTTTGTTAATTTTGCAGATCTGTTTCAGAATCATCAGGTGTCGGATATTGCCTTTTATCTTGTCTATCTGCTTATGATCGCGGTGCTCCTGCGGGCTTTTGTCAGCGGTGCGGTGATCGTGCGGGAAATACTGGAGACGGTTACTTCTTTTATGAAACTTTATATCCCCACTTATATGATAGCTGTTGGCAGTGCGTCGGGAATTGCGTCTGCGTCCGTTTATTATCAGATTCTTCTTTTCATTGTCTATCTGATAGAGTGGGGGTATCTGTCGATCCTTTTGCCGGTGGTGTACAGCTATACGCTTTTGACCGTCATCAACGGTGTTTGGATGGAAGAAAAGCTTACACTTCTTTTGGAATTACTGGACAAGCTGATCAGTGTGAGCATTAAGGTCACACTTGGAATCATAACGGGATTCAGTATCCTGCAGGCAATGGTATCACCCGTTATAGATTCTCTTCAGTCATCGACGCTGAAAAAGGCAATGTCGGCCATACCCGGAATCGGCGGCTTGACGGAGGGCATGTTTGAGATGGTGCTGGGTTCGGCGGTTCTTGTCAAAAACTGCATTGGCTTATACATTACACTTGTGCTGGTCGTCCTGTGCTGTATACCGCTCCTCAAGCTTGTACTGCTTGCCGGTGTGATCAAGATCAGCGCCGCGCTGATCGGTATCATAAGTGATAAGCGCATGACGAATTGCGCCAACCGGGTGGGGGATGGAAACATTATGTTGCTTAAGATCGCCCTGGCGTCTGTCGGTATGTTTGTGATCCAGATAGCGGTCATTACTTATACAACCAGCGGGAATATATAATGATGCAGGAATAACCGCCATGGGGGTTGAGTATGGCGTGTGACTTATCGGGGAGAAGGACGGAGATCGCTTCTGAAGAAACGTGTCGTAAAACCTGCGGCGGGCAGCGGCGGCATCCGGGAAAAGAAGGCTGAACTTTTACGGCAGAAGATGGCCGAATTGTTACAGCAGAAGATGGCAGGCGGGACAGGAGCGTAACAGAGATTATGTTGGAAAATATCAGAAGTATCGGTATATTTATGATCATTGCGCAGACAGTGATCCATTTTGCGGCGGGAGAGAAGTATGAGAAATATCTGAAAATAATATCGGGTGTTATAGTACTTCTTCTGTTTATTAGTCCGTTTGTGTCATCCTCTGAAGAAATCACAGCCGGATGGCAGGCGCAGATGGCGGAGATGATGAAGCGGCTGGAACAGATTGATGCGACGGGACAGTCCGGAAATCCGTCGGGAATATCCTTTGGTGTAAAAAATGTTCAGGAAACGGCGCAGGAGAAGATAGAGGAACAGCTTCGGAGCAGACTGGACGAACTGGTGACGGATACAGACTGCCGGGTTACGGGGGTGGAGATCCAACTGGTGGAATCCGATGGCGAAGGTCAGGAATTCAGCTGTGTCAGGGTCATGATGCAGGACATCGGGATTACAGAGACGGATGAGGCTGTTTTGAAAAAGGATGCAGGCAGCCCGGGAAAGGCAGAGGCTTCTGTATCAGATACGGATGTGATTGAAAAGAGCGCCGTGCGGAAAATTGAAATCGGGGAGATCAGGATCGGCGATGAAACTGAAGCAGGGCAGAATGTAGAATTGAAAACAGGAATGCAGACGGATTGGGAGCAGGAAGTTGAGGCAACAGGGGAAACAGGAAGGAGGACAGAGCAGGAAGCAGAGGTGACGGGAGAAACAGGAAGGAAGACAGAGCAGGAAGTAGAGGCAATACGGGAGTCAATGCAGGGAGCAGAACCGGAAGAGATGACAGAGGAGGCAAAAGTGCAGAAATACCGCCGTATTTTTGCCCAGACGCTGGGGATCGCGCGGGACAGAGTGGAGGTGGTGTATTGTGGAGGATGGTAAAAAGCTGATCGGAAAGCTGACAGGCGGAAAAAAACTCGGAAAGGATCAGTGTCTGATCATCATTCTGACAGGTATTCTTTTGTGTGTGATCGCAATGCCGGTTAAAACAAAAAAAGAAGAGTCCGGTATATCGGACATAAGGAATGGTAAAATCGAAAATCATATGTCCGGCACCGGGGAGAATACATATTCAGAGACAGAGAAGATAACAGATTCTTATGCCGGTTATTGGGAAGAAAAGCTGGAAGAGGCGCTCAGATTTGTGGAAGGTGTGGGGAAGGTCAGGGTGTTGATCACGGTTAGGGAATCGGAGCAGAAGATCGTGGAGAAAGACGGTCCGGAGACATATTCCGATACGTCGGAGAAGGATGCGGCAGGCGGAAGCCGTATTGCAGGCGAGAGCCGCATCGAGAAGAGTACGGTTTATACGACCGATGAAAGCGGGCGGAATGTGCCCTATGTGACCATGACGATTCCGCCTGCAGTGGAAGGTGTCGTGGTGATAGCACAGGGCGCACAGAAGCAAAGTGTACAAGAAAATATTATCGAGGCAATTCAGGTATTATTTGATATTGATGCGAATAAGATAAAAATAGTAAAGATGAAAAATAATCAGTGAAGGGGAGAAAAAATTGAAAAATATGATCAAGAAGAACCAGATGATGATCACAGCGCTCGCAATTATGATCGCTGTAGCAGGCTACTTGAATTTTGCAGGTACGAAAGTTACGGATGAAGACATTATGTCTGTCAACGGACAGGTCACTACCGATGATATGGGTAATCCGATTCTTGATAAGGATGAATCTGATTATGCAGCTTTTGCTGATCTTTCAGAAGAGGATCTGGAACAGGCTTCCGGAGACATTAAGAGTCTGGATACGGATGTGACCATGTCGGAGAACGGCGGCATAGATGAAGAACTGGAAGAGGCGCTGGCGGAAGAACAGCTGGAAGACGTTCCGGGAGAAGCGGTATTTACTTCGGCAGGCACTCTGTCGGGTATGTCCGGCGCGAAGCTGCAGAAAGAGCAGACAAGAGCACAGAATAAAGATACGCTGTTGGAGATCATCAACAATGCCAATATCAGTGAGACACAGAAGCAGGAAGCGGTCAACAGTATGATTTCCATGACAGATATTGCCGAGAAAGAAACAGCGGCGGAGATTCTGCTGGAGGCCAAGGGATTTGAAGATGCCATCGTGAGCATAGACGGGGACAGTGTGGACGTGGTTGTCAATACGGCTGAACTGACGGAAGCACAGAGGGCGCAGATTGAAGATATCGTGATCCGCAAGACAGGTGTCAGCGCGGAGTCCATCGTTATCAGCACAGTGAATTCAAATTAAGTGCACGATCGGATTTTTTGTGATATACTATACGCGCACATCGTAAAATTCAAAAATAATTCAATAAAAAAAGCAATATTCCGGCAGAAATACTGTTATGGGAATATTGTGGAACGACAGGGCAATCCTATAGAGTGGGCGGTATACCAGATTCTGGTTTTTCTGTCCCGGAGGAGTATTTGCGGAAGAAGCAGTGGATGGACTGCGGCAAAACAAATGATTTATGCGTCTGCCTGAGCAGACAGAGGGGAGTAGAGTAAACGTGGGCAATTATGCAGACGAGATAAACAAAAGAAGGACTTTTGCGATCATATCGCACCCGGATGCGGGTAAGACAACACTGACAGAGAAATTTCTTTTATACGGCGGCGCTATTAATCTGGCGGGAAGTGTAAAAGGAAAGGCAACGGCAAGACATGCGGTTTCCGATTGGATGGAGATCGAGAAGGAGAGAGGTATTTCGGTAACTTCTTCTGTTCTGCAGTTTGAATACGGCGGATTCTGCATCAATATTCTGGACACACCGGGACATCAGGATTTCTCGGAGGATACTTACAGGACTTTGATGGCGGCGGACTCGGCAGTCATGGTCATCGATGCTTCTAAAGGTGTGGAGGCGCAGACACGCAAACTGTTTAAGGTATGCGTTATGCGCCGCATACCGATTTTTACCTTTATTAATAAGATGGACAGAGATGCGGGCGATACTTTCGAACTGCTTGACGAGATCGAGAAGGAACTTGGCATTGCCACATGTCCGATCAACTGGCCGATCGGTTCGGGCAAGAGCTTTAAAGGGGTCTATGAGCGGGCAGGCAAGTGCGTTATTACCTATTCGGATACGGAGAAGGGAACGAAAGAGGGACATGCCACCAGAATTCCACTCGCAGAAGAAGCTTTGCTGACAGAGCATATTGGCGAGGAGTTTAAGCAGCAGCTTACTGATGAGATAGAACTGCTGGACGGTGCCAGTGCGGAATACGATCTGGAACGGATACAGGCAGGAGATTTAACACCGGTATTTTTTGGATCGGCGTTGACAAATTTCGGTGTGGAGATTTTTCTGCAGCATTTCCTGAAGATGACTACGACACCTCTTCCAAGGCGGGCGGACATCGGTTTGATCGATCCGGTGGAGCATGAATTTTCGGCATTTGTATTCAAGATTCAGGCGAACATGAACAAGGCGCACCGGGACAGAGTTGCTTTTATGCGTATTTGCTCCGGCAGGTTCGATGCAGGTGCAGAGGTCAAACACGTGCAGGGCGGTAAGGTCATGCGTCTTTCGCAGCCTCAGCAGATTATGGCCGATGAGCGGAAGATTTTGAGTGAGGCTTTTGCAGGAGACATCATCGGTGTATTTGATCCGGGAATCTTTTCCATCGGAGATACGATCTGTATGCCGAAGGAGCAGTTTATCTATGAGGGGATTCCTACCTTTGCGCCGGAGCATTTTGCAAGAGTGCGCCAGATGGATACGATGAAAAGAAAACAGTTTGTGAAAGGAATCACACAAATTGCGCAGGAAGGTGCTATCCAGATTTTCCAGGAGTTCAATACGGGAATGGAGGAGATCATCGTCGGCGTAGTGGGTGTGCTGCAGTTCGATGTACTGAAGTACCGTCTGGAAAATGAGTATAATGTGGAAATTAAGCTGGAAAATCTGCCTTATGAGCATATCCGCTGGATCGAGAACAAAGAGATCGATCTCAATAAGCTGACAGGAACATCTGATATGAAGAAGATCAAGGACCTGAAAGGCAATCCGCTGCTGCTGTTTATCAACCAGTGGAGCATAGGTATGACGGTGGAACGTAACGAGGGCCTCATCCTGTCAGAATTCGGAAGGAATTAGCGGTAAATTTGGACAGAAAATGACCGGGTTAATAAATTTGGCAGAAAACCACAACGAGAGTCTGTGATGATGAAGGTGAGTGCATATGAAGAGGACAGGTTTCTTAATGACCGGGATGTTGATACTTACGGGATGTTTGGCTTATGCATGGCATACGCTGCCGCATCAGCAGAGTGACCGGTATCAGCAGGAGAATGTGGGGGCAATGCAGGAGGAGGCCGAGCCGGCGGAGCAGGTAGTCCGGCGGGAGGCAGAGACGGGCTATGCCTACAGTATGCTTTCGGAAGGAGAGCAGACGCTGTATTTGGAGATCCGGGATGCGCTCCGGCAGTTTGATGAGGATGTGAAACTGTCCAGCCATGATAAAGAAGAAATTTCTCATGTTTTTCAGTGCGTATTGAATGATCATCCGGAGATTTTTTATGTTGACGGATATACTTATACAGAATATACACTGGGAAATATCCTCAAGAAGATTACTTTTACGGGTACTTACAGCTATGATCGCGACGAGATTGCGGCTAAGCAGGAACAAATAGAAAGTTATGTAAACCAGTTTATGGCGGACTTGCCGGAAAATGCAGACGAATACACGAAAGTAAAGTATACTTATGAATATTTGATCCATCATACGGAGTATGACGCATCGGCGGAGGACAATCAAAATATCTGTTCCGTATTTATAGAAGGAAAGTCCGTCTGCCAGGGATATGCCAAAGCGACTCAGTATCTTCTGGACAGGGCAGGAGTATTTGCCACTCTGGTACTTGGCCGCGTGATCGGCGGAGAAGGACATGCATGGAATCTTGTTCGGATCGACAGCAAATACTATTATGTGGATACGACATGGGGAGATGCTTCCTATCAGGCTGTGGGCGGAGCGGCCGGGTATCCGGGCGAGAAGATTCCGACGATTAATTATGATTATCTGTGTGTGCCGACAGAGCAGATGAATCTCACCCATACACTGGATAATGTGGTGGAATTACCGGTATGTGATTCGATGGAAGCCAATTATTATGTGCGGGAAGGTTTTTATTTTACAGAGTGGGATCAGGAACGGATCGAGTGTATTTTTAAGGAAGAATATGAGAAAGGAAGCGCATATGTGACCTTAAAATGTGATAATTATGAGGTGTACAGTCAGATGCAGGAGGCGCTGATCGAGCGGCAGGAGATTTTTCACTATCTGGATTGCCCTGACGGGGTGGTGTCATATTCGGATGATGAGAAGCAGTACAGCATGAGCTTCTGGCTCTGATTTTGCTGTCCGTCGAGATGTTTACCGCTGTATCGGGGAATGGGGCTATGCAAAAATGATAAATTTTGGTATACTATTTCCAAATGTAAGAAGGACGCGGATTTGAGCGCCTGCAGGGCAGACAAATGGAGGTTTGTATGGAACAGGAATCTAAGAATACCTATGTGTTACAGGAAGACGAGAAGTTCGGTACGGTTAAGATCGCGGATGACGTAGTAGCGATGATTGCCGCGCTGGCTGCAACGGAAGTGGACGGAGTGGCGGCTATGAACGGTAATGTTGCGAATGAATTTTTAAGCAGAGTCGGTGTGAAGGGACTTGCCAAAGGCGTAAGAGTCGATATTTTTAATAAAAAAGTTAAGGTTGAACTTGCCATTACGATCGAGTACGGTTTCAATATTCCGGCCACCTGCCAGCGTGTGCAGAATAAAGTTAAGAATGCGATCCAGAACATGACCGGCCTTGAGGTGACGGATGTGAATATCCGCATTTCGGGCATTAATGTGGCGCGGGATAAGTAGAACCGGCCTAGATTACTGAGACAGCCAGACAAAATCGGTCAATATGACAGGACGGGAGTCACTATGAGCAGAAGAGAGTTGCGGGAACAGATATTTAAGCTGTTATTCCGGGTGGAATTCAACAGTTTGGAGGATATGCCGGAACAGGAACGCCTTTTTTTTGAAGATGAAGAAGCGGCACAGGAGAAGGATGCGGATTATATTTCGGATAAATACCATATGATCCAGCAGAAGCTTTCAGAGATAGACCAGCAGTTGAATGAGAGAACACAGGGATGGGATACGGCCAGGATGAGCAAGGTGGATCTGACGATCTTAAGGCTGGCGGTGTATGAGATCCATTATGACGATTCCGTGCCGACAGGTGTTGCGATCAACGAGGCGGTGGAACTTGCCAAGAAATTCGGGCAGGATGCCTCTCCGGGATTCGTCAACGGCATTCTGGCCAAGTTTGCGTAGACGGACGGGAGTCAGTATGCAGAATGTATATACAGTTGCACAGGTGAATTCTTATATCAAAAATATGTTCACGCAGGATTATATGTTGCAGTCGATCATGGTCAAAGGTGAGGTCAGTAACTGCAAATATCATTCTTCTGGACATATTTATTTTACATTAAAGGATGCCAAAGGAACGATAGCGTGCGTTATGTTTTCTTCCTGCCGCAGCGGACTGGCTTTTCAGTTGAAAGAGGGACAGCTGGTAGTAGTGGGCGGCAGTGTGGATGTGTACGAACGGGACGGCAAATATCAGTTGTATGCCAGAGAGATCCGGCTGGACGGAGCAGGTGCGCTTTATGAGAGATATGAGCAGTTAAAGCGGGAACTGGAAGAGCGGGGTATGTTTGCGCAGGAGTATAAACAGCCGGTTCCGGCTTATATCAGAACTCTTGGCGTGGTGACTGCAGCCACGGGAGCAGCGGTACGGGATATCATCAACATTACGGGCAGGCGTAATCCTTATGTGCAGATCATCCTGTATCCGGCCATTGTCCAGGGAGAAGCGGCGGCGCCGAGTATTGTCAATGGTATCCGGGCGCTTGAGCATATAGGGGTGGATACGATCATCGTGGGAAGAGGCGGCGGTTCCATTGAGGATCTGTGGGCTTTTAACGAAGAGATCGTGGCACAGGCGATTTTTGACTGTTCCATCCCTGTCATTTCGGCGGTAGGACATGAGACGGACACAACGATTGCGGATTTTGTTGCGGATCTGCGTGCACCTACACCTTCGGCGGCAGCAGAACTGGCTGTTTATGATATAAGACAGCTGCAGAACAGATTATCAGATTATGCCTGTACCATGGGACTCATGCATCAGAAAGTGATCAGCCGTTACAGGCAGATGACAGAGCAGTATGGTATGCGCCTGAAGTACCTGAGTCCGGTTAACAGAGTCAGGATGAAAAGAACACAGGCGTTATCTCTGGAAGAACATTTGCAGAGTGCCATGGACGGGAGATTGCTGGACAGCAGGCATAAATTAGAACTTTTGATAGAACAGATGAGAGGTTTATCACCGTTGGACAAGCTGAATCAGGGTTATTCCTATGCTTCGGACAGCAGAGGCAGGACAGTGTCTTCTGTGGAGCAGGTTTCGGTGGGTGACAGGATGCAGGTTTACGTGAAGGATGGCAGATTGACTGCGCAGATAACGGATAAGCAGAAGGAAGCGTATACCTGACACAGAAACGGGAGAAAGTATGAAGAGAGAAGGAAAACAACAGGAAATGAAAGAGTGTCCGATGGAGCAGACAGAAGACCTGACCCTTGAAGAAGCATTTGTACAGATTGAGGATGTGATCGCCAGTTTAGAGACAGAGGAGATCACGCTGGAACAGTCATTTCAGGAGTATAACAGGGGAATGCAGTTATTGCGTTACTGTAATGAAACTATTGACCGTGTAGAAAAGAAGGTACTTCAGATCAACGAAGACGGGGGACTAGATGAATTTTAAGGAAGAACTGAAAGCAAAAACCCTGCAGATCGAGAAGATATTAGAAAGATATCTTCCGGCTGAAGAGGGATATCATAAAGTAGTGGCACAAGCCATGAATTATTCGATCACGGCAGGCGGCAAGCGGCTGCGTCCCATGCTGATGATGGAGAGCGCAGCGTTATTCTGCGGAGAAGGAGAGTTACCCGGCCGGCCGGACAGTATCAAGGCGCTTCCCATGTTTATGGCGGCCCTTGAGATGATCCATAATTATTCGCTGGTACACGATGATCTGCCGGCTATGGATAATGACGAGTACCGCAGAGGACGCAAAACAACCCATGTGGTCTATGGAGAAGGCATGGCGGTTCTGGCGGGAGACGGCCTGCTCAATTACGCTTTTGAGACAGCGGCCGGGGCTTTCGGGACGGCTGTGACAGAGGAAGATTACCGGAGGATAGCGGCATCCATGCAGATTCTTGGCCGTAAAGCAGGAATTTATGGTATGATCGGCGGACAGTGTGCAGATCTGGAAGCAGAGAAGATGGGAGAAGAAGTGACCGAAGAAATGCTTCTTTACATTCATGAGCACAAGACGGCGGCGCTGATCCAGGCGGCTATGATGATCGGGGCGGTGCTGGCCGGTGCCGGCCAGCAGGATATTAATAAAATGGAAAAATGTGCATATAATATCGGAATCGCGTTTCAGATACAGGATGATATTCTTGATGTAACCGGCAGCCTGGAAGTGCTTGGCAAGCAGGTGGGAAGCGATGCAAAGAATCATAAGCTGACTTATGTGGCGATGCATGGACTGGATGAATCGGGCAGGCAGGTGAAGGAACTGTCTGAAGAAGCAGTGCAGATCTTGGCTTCTGTCCCGCGGCGCAATCCGTTTCTGGAAGAGCTGGTGGAGCAGTTGATCTACAGAGAGAAATAGGTGATTACGATGCTTTTAGAGAAGATTGAACAGACAAATGATATCAAGCACATTTCGGAGTCAGATTACGGTGTGCTGGCAGATGAGATCAGAGAGTTTCTCATCCGTACTATCAGCGAGACCGGCGGGCATCTCGGTTCCAATCTGGGTGCGGTGGAATTGACGATGGCGCTGCATTTATTCTTAAATTTGCCCGAGGACAAGGTGATCTGGGATGTGGGTCATCAGTCGTACACCCATAAGATCCTGACCGGAAGAAGGGACGGGTTCGTCAATCTGCGCAAGTTTGGCGGCATGAGCGGTTTTCCCAAGCGCAAGGAGAGCGATTGTGACTGTTTTGATACCGGACACAGCTCTACATCTATCTCTGCCGGGCTTGGTATGGTGAAGGCGCGGGATATCAAAGGGGAAAAGAACACCATCGTGTCAGTGATCGGTGACGGTTCTCTGACCGGCGGCATGGCTTATGAGGCGCTTAACAACGCTTCCCGTCTGGAAACCAATTTTATTATTGTGTTAAATGACAATAACATGTCCATATCGGAGAATGTGGGCGGTGTATCAAAATATCTGAATAATATCAGAACGGCGGATATGTATCTGGATCTGAAAGAAGGGGTATACAATTCGCTGCATGGCAAGTCCAAATACGGTGACAAGGTGGTGTCCCAGATCAGACGTGCCAAGAGCAGTTTTAAGCATCTGGTGGTGCCCGGCATGTTCTTTGAGGATATGGGGATCACTTATTTAGGACCGGTGGACGGGCATGATATTCCTGCCATGGTACATATGCTCGGAGAGGCCAGAAAGATACGGGGTGCCGTACTGCTGCATGTGATCACGCAGAAGGGCAAGGGCTATGCACCGGCAGAAAGACATCCGGCCAGATTTCACGGGGCGGAACCTTTTGACATTGAGACGGGTATTCCAAGTAAACCGCAGGATAAGGCAAACTATACGGATATTTTTTCCACGGTCATGTGTAAACTCGGCCAGCGGGAAGAGCAGGTGGTGGCGATCACGGCAGCAATGCCCGACGGCACCGGATTGAAACGTTTCCGCAACATGTATCCGGACAGATTTTTTGATGTGGGCATTGCGGAGGAACACGCGGTTACTTTTGCAGCAGGTCTTGCGGCGGGAGGATTGAAACCCATTGTGGCAATCTATTCCTCTTTTCTGCAGCGGGCTTACGACCAGATTTTGCACGATGTATGTCTGCAGAACCTGCCGGTAGTGTTTGCCATAGACAGGGCGGGACTGGTAGGCAGCGACGGGGAGACGCATCAGGGGATTTTTGATCTGTCCTATCTGTCTTCCATACCGAATATGCATATTATGGCGCCCAAGAACAAGTGGGAACTTTCCGATATGATGAAATTTGCAGTGGCTTCCGGTATGCCTGTTGCCTTGCGTTATCCCAGAGGAGAAGCCTTTGACGGGCTGAAGGATTATCGTGCCCCTGTTGTGTTTGGTAAGAGTGAGGCGCTCTTTGAAGAGAAGGATATCATGCTCCTGGCAGTGGGCAGTATGGTGAAGGTCGGACTGGAAGTGCGGGAACAGTTGAAGGCAAGAGGATATTCCTGTTCTCTGACCAATGCCAGGTTTGTCAAGCCCATTGACGAGGAGGCGGTCAGCAGAGCCTGTGGCACCCATAAACTGATCGTGACCATGGAAGAAAATGTTTTAAGCGGCGGCTACGGCGAGAAAGTCAGAGCTTACGTGGACGAGACCGGGGCATCGGTGAAGGTGCTGAACATCGCAATTCCCGATGAATATGTGGAACACGGAAATGTAGAGCTTTTAAAACGTGAGATCGGTATTGACGCGGATTCGATCGTGAGGAAGATTCTGAAGAAAAGGGAAGAAATACTTTGAAAGAGAGACTGGATGTTATTCTGGTAAAACAGGGATTTGCGCCGTCAAGGGAGAAGGCTAAGGCCATTTTGATGGCAGGCAGCGTTTTCGTGGACGGCCAGCGGGAAGACAAGGCGGGAACAACTTTTGATGAAAGCAAGATCCACATCGAAGTAAAGGGCAGCACGCTGAAATACGTGAGCAGGGGCGGCCTGAAGCTGGAAAAAGCAATGGCCCGTTTTCCCGTTACGCTTGCCCGTGCAGTGTGTATGGATATCGGCGCATCCACAGGCGGTTTTACCGACTGTATGCTGCAAAACGGAGCGGACAGGGTTTATGCCATTGATGTAGGGCACGGACAGCTTGCCTGGAAGCTCAGAAATGATGAGAGAGTCGTCTGCATGGAGAAAACCAATTTCCGGTATGTCACACCGGAAGATATCGGAGAATCTGTTGATTTTGCTTCCGTGGATGTGTCCTTTATCTCTTTGACGAAGATTTTGATTCCGGCGAGAAACCTGCTGCGCGGAGCGGGGAGCATGGTCTGCCTGATCAAGCCCCAGTTTGAGGCGGGCAGAGAGAAAGTCGGAAAAAAGGGGGTTGTCAGAGACCCGGCGGTGCATGAGGAAGTGGTGCACAGAATCGTTGATTATGCGTATATGATCGGTTTTGAGGTGGGCGGGCTGACTTATTCCCCCATCAAGGGACCGGAAGGAAATATAGAGTATCTGATATATCTGGTGAAAAAGACAGAAATACCGGAAGAAATTGTTGCGATGACGGAAGCGGAAGCGGAAAGCGCGCTGCGGTCACTCGTACAGGAGAGAAACGGCAGATCCCATGACGCTGATACGGCGGAGATGATAATGCAGGTCGTGTCGGAGGCTCATGGCGCGTTGGATGAGGCAAAATAGCGGTGAAGCACTTTTATCTGATCACAAATGAAGGAAAAGATCCGGATGGAATCTATACCGGCAAGATAACTGCATATCTGGAAGCTCACGGAGCCCATGTTACATGCGGAAATAACGAAGCTGCGGAGGCCAGAAAGTTTCTGCCGGCGCGGGCAGAGTGTGTTCTTGTGCTGGGAGGTGACGGTACGCTGCTGCGGGCGGCAAGAAACATGATGGACAGCGATCTGCCGCTTCTTGGCATTAATCTGGGTACGCTCGGTTATCTTGCAGAGGTGGAAATCGGCAGCATAGAGCCGGCGCTGAACAGACTGCTGGCGGATGATTTTACCAGAGAAGAGCGGATGATGCTGGAAGGAAGAGCATATTTGGATCATTCCGACGGAACCGGTGCGGGTGTGGAAGAAAATTATGCCTTGAACGATATCGTGATTTCCAGATGCGGCTCACTGCAGATTCTGACCTTTCACATCTATGTGAACGGGCAGTTTTTGAACAGCTACAGTGCAGACGGCATGATCGTGGCTACGCCGACGGGATCTACCGGATATAACATGTCGGCGGGCGGCCCTGTTGTGGAGCCGGGGGCAAGACTGCTGCTTCTGACGCCGATTTGTCCGCATACCTTGAATACGAGAAGTATTGTTCTGGCGGCGGAAGACGAGATCAGAATAGAGATTCCAAAGGGAAGAGACGGACATCCGCAGACTGTGGAGGCAAATTATGACGGAAGCCATAAGATTCTTTTACAGACAGGAGACAGTATAACGATCCGCAAGGCACAGAAAACCACAGGTATTCTCAAGTTGAATACAGAAAGTTTTCTGGCAGTTTTGCATAAAAAAATGAGTGAATAGCGATGGATAATAACAGAATTATGAATCAGAGTGTCAAGAAGAAGAGGCAGGACCGGATCATTGAACTGATCGGCCGTCATGAGATCGAGACGCAGGAAGAACTTGCCGACAGACTCTGCGAGGCGGGGTATCAGGTTACCCAGGCCACCGTGTCACGGGATATCAGAGAATTGAAGCTGTCGAAGATTCCGGTGGGAAAAGGCAGACAGAAGTATGTCGCTTTTACCAGGGACGAATCCCATCTGGGTGATAAATATATCAGAGTTTTGAAGGAAGGATATGTATCTATGGCACCGGCCCAGAATCTGGTCGTCATGAAGACTGTATCGGGCATGGCGATGGCAGTGGCGGCTGCTGTGGATGCATTGAAGATAGAAGAGATCGTGGGCTGTATTGCGGGGGATAATACCATTATGATGGCCACGGGAAGTGAGGCGGCTGCATTGGCCGTCATGGATAAAATTGAAAGAATGATAGAACATTAGCAATTATGTATTTGCATGACCTGCCTGTGAATGGTTCAGGGTATGCCCGGAGAGAATACATAAGAGGTGAAGTGATGTTACAAAGTTTACATGTGAAAAATCTGGCATTGATCGATGAGACGGAGGTTGATTTCGGAAAAGGACTGAATATTCTTACCGGAGAGACCGGCGCCGGCAAGTCTATTATCATCGGCTCCATTAATCTGGCGCTGGGGGCCAAGGCGGATAAGGATATGATCCGTTCCGGTGCCGAGTATGCGCTGGTGGAACTGACTTTTACGGTGGACAAACCCAGACAGCGGGAGGCAATAACGGAACTGGATCTTCCGGTGGAGGACGGACAGGTGATATTACAGCGCAAGATCATGCCGGGGCGCAGTGTCTGCAAAGTGTGCGGTGAGACGGTCACTGCCAGGCAGTTGAAGCAGCTGGCGGAGATTTTGATCGACATTCATGGACAGCATGAACATCAGTCCTTGCTGCAGGCAGGCAGGCAGATGGAGATTGTGGATGCTTATGCGGGTGAGAAGCTTTTGAAGCGCAAGGCAGAGCTGAAAGAAGTTTATCAGCAGTATCGGAAGGTTTTGGAAGAACTGTCCGGCAATGAGACAGATGAGGAGACAAGAAAGCGGGAGACGGCGCTGGCAGAGTTTGAATGCCGGGAGATCGAAGAAGCGGAGCTTTTACCGGGGGAAGACGCGGAAGCCGAGCAGACTTATCAGAAGCTTGTCAACGGCCAGAAGATTAAAGATGCTGTATCTGCGGCACATGCGCTGTGCGGCTATGAGGATGCCGGTATCGGCAGCAGCGTGGGACGCGCTCTGCGGGAACTGAAATCCGTTTCTTCCTATGATGAGATCCTGAGCGATCTGGAACAGCAGCTTTTGGAGATCGACAGCCTGCTGAATGATTATAACAGGGTGCTGGCAGACTATCTGTCCGGCCTGGAATTTGACGGAGAGCTTTTTGACCGTACCGAGCGTCGGTTGAACCTGATCAATCATTTGAAGTCAAAATATGGAAAAACCATAGAAGATATTCTCAAATACCGGGAGCAGGCGGAGGAGACACTGGATAAATACAGAGATTATGATGCCTACCGTATGGAATTGAAGAAAAGAGCAGATACTTTGAGGCAGAAGGCGCTGGAAATCTGCGGTGAGATCTCTGGTATCCGCAGTAAAAGTGCGGCAGCGCTGGCCAGACAGATGCGTACCGCGCTGGAGGATCTGAATTTCCAGAATGTGGCATTTGAAATACGTGTCACCTCTTCCGGGGAGACGATGAATGCCAACGGCTATGACAGGATAGACTTCCTGATTTCAACCAATACCGGGGAAGCGCTGAAGGAACTGGCGCAGGTGGCCAGCGGTGGCGAGCTGTCAAGGATTATGCTGGCGCTTAAGACTGTGCTTGCGGATAAGGACGAGATTGAAACGCTCATTTTTGATGAGATTGATACCGGTATCAGCGGGAAGACGGCCTGGAAGGTATCCGAAAAAATGGGGATTCTTGGCGGCGGACATCAACTGATCTGCATTACCCATCTGCCTCAGATTGCCGCTATGGCGGACCGGCATTTTTGCATTGAAAAGAGTGTGGAGGGTAATCGCTCCGTCACGAATATCAGATGTCTGGATGAGAAGGAGAGCATTGAGGAAGTGGCCAGAATGCTGGGGGGAGCGAGCATAACTGAAACTGTTATGAATAACGCTGCCGAGATGAAAGAACTGGCCGGGAAGACGAAACAGAACAAAAAATAACGTTAAATTGTTAAAAAGGTTTCAGAAGTAAGATTTGGCAAAAAAAACAAAACATTGCTAAATTAATTTGAAAAAAATATCACATACTAGAAAGGACACGCTTTATGTGTGTCCTTTTGTTTTGGGGTTTTTGTGAAGCAAAGAAAGAAGAGGATGTGGTAAAGTGGACAGAGAAATCAATATGACAAAACAACAGGAAAGAATATACCGGACATTTCTGTATCTGCTGCTGTTCGCAGCCGTTGCGGCACTTTCGGTCATTGTTTATTTTGCCTATTGGGATAAAATACCGTCAACCATTAAGATCCGTGCAGGAGTAGAACAGGAGCTTGATTTTAAAGTACCGGTCTCAGGAGAGATTTATCGAGTGGACGATGATGCGGCCCAGGCCGCCTCACTGCCGGATGCATTGGATCAGCGGCAGACAAAGGCGGAAAGTGTTTCCGACAGTGTTAAGAGCATCCATGTCGATTTTACACATACGGTAAAAGTCAAGGCAAATGAGCTTGATACTTATCAAATGAATTTGAAACTGTTTGGTGTTCTTCCATATAAAAATGTAGATATTGAAGTTATTCAGGATAAGCTGCTTATTCCTTCGGGTATCCCCATCGGTATTTATGTGAAAACAAACGGCGTGCTTGTGGTAGGGATCGGAGAGTTTGAAGATGGTGACGGGAGAAAAGTGTCACCGTCGAAATATGTGCTGCAGAAGGGAGATTATATCCTGCGGGTAAACGGCGAGGAAATGGAGAATAAGAAGCAGTTTATCAGGGCGGTGGAGGCTTCGGAAGGGGAGGATCTGATTCTGACAATTAAGCGCAACGATGAGGTGACAGAGGTTATGGTGAAACCGGAATGCAACCAGAGTCAGAACTGGAAACTGGGCATCTGGATCAGGGATAATGCGCAGGGAATCGGAACCATGACATATGAAGATACAGACGGAAGTTTTGGCGCGCTGGGACACGGGATCAACGACGTGGATACTTCCATGTTGATGAATCTGGACGAGGGCACTTTGTATAAGACGGAAATCGTGGGCATTACCAGAGGAACCAACGGTGCACCGGGAGAACTCACCGGATATATCGAGTATGACAGTGAGAATGTGATCGGAGAGATCACGGAAAATACGACGGCGGGAATATTTGGTGTATGTGATGAGGAAATTGCGGAGGCAGCCTGTTATGAGCCTATTCCCATTGCCTTAAAGCAGGAGATCGAACTGGGGCCGGCACAGATCATCTGTTCCGTGACAGGTGTGCCGGAATTCTATGATGTGGAGATCGTGGAAGTGAATCTGGAACGGGATAATGTGAACAGAGGAATCGTCATACAGGTTGCGGATGAGAAGCTTTTGACGCTGACAGGCGGGATCGTTCAGGGGATGAGCGGAAGCCCCATCATTCAGAACGGCAAGCTGGTGGGGGCGGTAACTCACGTGCTGGTGCAGGATTCCACAAGAGGGTATGGAATCTTCATCGAGGAGATGCTCGGACATTAGGGCGATGCCTTAAGGCTTCCATAGCATTCTTTCATTGTTTATAATAGTTTATGTCGGAAGTCGTCAATATACCGGCAGACGTTACTTGAAAACGGTAGCGGAAAACTGTAATCAGGGAATACAAAGATGGAGGAATACTATGGAAATTTTAAATGTGACAGCTTCAAGGGATCAGGAGCAGTTTTACCGGATTCTGAATAACCTGATGAGTACGAACAAGGAATTTCAGATCATGATAACCGTTCCTTCCGGAACGAAAGAAGAGACTCTGCATGAGACGGAAGCTGTGTTGCAGACAGGCGCGGTCCGGGATCTGGAAAAGGATGTGACGGATATGATCCACGAGATCGGCGTGCCGGCGCATATTAAGGGATATCAGTATCTTCGGGAGGCGATCATGATGTCTGTGCAGGATGTGGAGATGCTGGGGTCTATCACGAAGGTACTTTATCCGACCATTGCAAAGAAATACCAGACTACACCCAGCCGCGTGGAACGTGCCATCAGACATGCGATTGAGGTAGCCTGGTCCAGAGGCAGGATGGAGACGCTGGATGCTTTGTTCGGTTACACGATCAATACCGGAAAAGGAAAACCGACGAACTCAGAATTCATTGCTCTGATCGCGGATAAGATACGCCTGCAGTACAGAAATTAGCCGGCGGCGGTTCTGGGAATCTGTGATCCGATTTTTCAAAATTAATCCTTTTATTGCCAATCAAAATGCTGTATAATATACGGTAAGAGTTTTGAGAAGACAGGACAATCTTTTTGTTGGAGGGTTAACATGAAAAATATTTTGTTTGTTGCGTCGGAAGGTGTTCCTTTTATCAAGACAGGAGGTCTGGCTGATGTGGTCGGTTCTCTGCCCAAGTGCATCGATAAGCAATATTTTGACATCAGGGTGATCCTTCCCAAGTACACCTGTATGAAGCAGGAGATGAAGGATAAACTTACCTATAAGACTCATTTTTATATGGATTTCCATTGGAAAGAGGAATATGTAGGTATTATGGAGTCCGAAGTGGACGGTGTGAAGTATTATTTTATCGACAATGAAGCATTCTTCGGCGGTTTTCGTCCTTATAGCGACAATGCCCTGTTCGAGATCGAGAAGTATGCATTTTTCTGTAAAGCGGCACTGTCGATCCTGCCGGTGATCGACTTCAGACCGGACCTGATTCACTGTCATGACTGGCAGACCGGTTTGATTCCGGTATACCTTAAAGAGAGATTCCAGGGCGGCGATTTTTACAGAGGAATCAAGACGGTTATGACCATCCATAATCTGAAGTTCCAGGGAAAATGGAGCGTTAAGGAGGTCAGGGAGATCACGGGTCTGCCGGAATATTTCTTTACGTCTGACAAACTGGAAGCGTATAAGGATGCCAATCTCTTAAAGGGCGGCCTGGTGTATGCGGACGCCATTACCACGGTCAGCGATACTTATGCGGAAGAGATTAAGACGGCGTTTTACGGTGAAGGACTGAATGGTCTGTTGTGCGCAAGAACACGGGATCTGAGAGGAATCGTCAACGGTATCGATTATGACGAGTTTAACCCGGAGACGGATATTTATATTGACAATCATTATAATGCGGTCAACTTCCGCAAGGAGAAGATTAAGAACAAACGTGCTTTACAGGCTGAGCTGGGACTGAATCAGGATGACAGGACAATGATGATCGGTATTGTTTCCCGGCTGACCGGACAGAAAGGGTTTGATCTGATCGCATACATCATGGATGAACTCTGCCAGGACAATGTACAGATCGTAGTACTGGGAACGGGCGAAGAGCAGTACGAGAATATGTTCCGTCATTTTGACTGGAAATACCACGGTAAGGTTTCGGCTAATATTTATTATTCCGATGCCCTTTCACATAAAATATATGCGGCCAGCGATGCCTTCCTGATGCCTTCACTGTTTGAGCCCTGCGGGTTGAGCCAGCTGATGTCCTTGCGTTACGGCACTGTGCCGATCGTACGTGAAACAGGTGGACTGAAAGATACGGTACAGGCATACAATGAATACGAAGGAACCGGCACTGGATTCAGTTTCACGAATTACAATGCACATGAGATGCTTGGTACGATCCGCTACGCAGAGCATATTTATTATGACAAGAAGCGTGAGTGGAACAAGATCGTAGACCGGGCGATGGCAGTTGATTTCTCCTGGCATGTATCTGCAAAGAAGTATCAGGAGATGTACGACTGGCTGATCGGCTGACAGACGGTCAGGTGCAATACTTAATGTGAATCAGAGCAAGTCTCAGGGCTTGCTCTTTTTTCCTTATGAAGAGGCTGGTGTAACGCGGAGGTAACGCATGGGCGGACAAAAGAAAAAGAATAATTTTGTGCTTCAGGCGGGAATCCTGGCTGCGGCGGGTTTTATCGTCAAGATCATCAGTCTGATCTACCGCAGTCCGCTCTTAAGTATCATCGGCCTGGAGGGAAACGGATATTACAGTACGGCGATCAACATCTATACGATCATTCTGCTGATTTCTTCCTACAGCATTCCTTCGGCGATTTCCAAGCTGATCGCACAGAAACTTGCATTTAAAGAATATCGTAATGTACAGAGGATTTTTCAGTGCGCGCTTCTGTATGTGCTGATCGTAGGCGGAGCAGCGGCGGTTTTCACCTATGCGGCGGCACCCTTTCTCATGCATGACAGTCCCAATTCTGTGATGGCGCTGCGGGTATTGGCGCCCACCATATTCTTTTCGGGTTTTCTTGGTGTACTGCGCGGCTACTTTCAGGCTCACGGATCCATGCTGCATACTTCTCTGTCCCAGATTCTGGAACAGATCTTAAATGCGGTGGTCAGCATTCTGGCGGCTTATCTGCTGATCGGAACGGTGGCTAATGAAGGTGAGACGATGAAAGCTGTTTACGGCTCTGCGGGAAGTGCCCTGGGTACCGGAGCCGGTGTGGTGACAGCGCTTGTATTCATGCTTGGCATGTACCTGCTGAACCGTAAGATCATAAACAGACGGCTGAACCATGACAGAACCGGTGAAGTGGACAGCTACGGTGAGATTTTCCGGCTTTTGTTTACGATTGTGACGCCGTTTATTTTAAGCACTTTTATCTACAATTGTTCCACAGTAGTCAATATGGAAATCTACTATAAAACGATGATTGACTACAAGAAGATGGATTCGGTGGGGGTGCATATTGATTATGGTATTTTTGCGACCCAGGCGGTAGCGGTGGTGAACATTCCGATTGCCATCGCGTCGGCCATGTCTTCGGCAACCATCCCCGGAGTGTCTGCTTCTTTTGCAAAAAAAGAATACAAAAAAACAAGAGAGCAGGTGGCGAAAGCCATCCGTATGACCATGCTGGTATCCATTCCGGCAGCTGTGGGACTGATGCTTCTGGCCAGGCCGGTCATGTACTTCATTTTTCCGCAGAAAGAGGCGCTGGATAAGGCATCTGAACTGCTGGCCATGCTGGCGGTGACTGTCATACTGTACGGGTTGTCCACACTGACCAATGCTGTTCTGCAGGGAATCGGCAAGGTCAACACGCCGGTGATCCATTCTGCCATTGCGCTGGTGATTCAGGTGATCGGTCTTGTAACGCTGTTGACACTTACGGATTTGAACCTTTATGCTCTTGCCTGTGCTAATATCATGTATTCGCTGATCATGTGCATTTTGAATCAGGCTGCAGTCAGGGGCAGGCTGGGGTACAGACAGGAGATCGTGAAGACATTTATCAAACCGGTCATTGCGTCCCTGGTGATGGGAGCGGCGGCATTCGGGGTGTATCATGGACTATATATGGTTCTGCCGGTGAGCAGAATTGTGCTGTTGATCGCTATTGGCGTGGGGGCATCCGTTTACTTTGTGGTGATTCTTTTGATCGGAGGAGTGGATGAAAAAGAACTGAAGGCATTTCCGAAAGGAGCCATGCTGGTACACGTGGCGAAGAAGCTGCATTTGCTGCGGTAATGTATAGAAAAAAATATTAAATAATAAATCTCAGAAAATGATTATAAACGGGAATAAATGATTGTCCATTAACAAATACTGTTGAGGACAATCATTTTATTTCAGGAGGTAATCATATGGCAAACTTATCAGAGTTGGATTTACAGAATCTTCGTCATCTTATGGGTGGTTATGACGTGACACACTGCAAGATGAAAGAGTATGCACAGTGCGCATCCGATACGAAGGTGAAGCAGTTCTTCGAAAAAGGCGCTCAGAACGCAATGCAGAATAAGCAGCAGTTGATGGAGTATTTAAGATAGAAAGAGAGGAGCCTGAATTATGCAGATGGAAGAAAAGACAATGGTAGCGGATACGCTTACCGGTATTAACGGAGAATTGGTTCGTTTTGGTGAGATGATCGCCCAGACAGAGAATAAAGAACTGAAACAGACATTAAAGCAGTTCCGTAACGCATGTGAGCAGTCCCAGGAGGAATTGTATCAGATCGCACGTGAAAAGTCCTATTATGTACCTGCGGCGAAAGCCACACAGGCGGAGATCGATCATGTGAAATCTCTGTTTTCTTCACAGACACTGTAAGGAAGCGGCAGACTTGTCTGAAGAATTTACGGATCAGGAATAAATGCGGAGAGCAGACCGTTTTGGCCTGCTCTTTCCTGCGTCAGCTTCCGATCTGCTCGATTCCCGATATGTCCGAATCGATTGCCATGGAGTAATTGGTATAGTACACTACAAATCCGGGTTTGGCGCCGGCCGGCTTCTTCACATGTTTCTTCTGGATATAGTCAATCTCCACTTTGTTCTGTTCCCGGCCTTTGGAGTAATAGGCGGCAAGGCGTGCCGCTTCCTCAAAGGTGCGGTCGGGCAGTTCCTGTCCTTCGGTTTTGACGATGACATGGGAACCGGCTTTTTGCTTGGCGTGGAACCACCAGTCATTGCCGGTGGCAAATTTGAAGGTGAGCTCGTCGTTCTGGTAATTATTTTTGCCTACATACATATGGAAACCGTCGCTGCTGATATAGTGAAAAGGCCTGCTGGTGACTTTGGCTTTTTTCGTGCCGCCTTTTCTGCGGATATAGCCGCTTTCGATCAGTTCTTCCTTGATCTGTACCAGATCCTCTTCCTGCTGGGCGATATCCAGGGCGGTGAGGATCGATTCCAGATGCTCGATTTCTTCTTTGACCTGAACAGTTAATTCGGAGAGGGCTTCGTAAGTTCTTTTCAGTTTTCCGTATTTGTCAAAATATTTCTGTGCATTTTCCTGGGGTGTGAGAGTGTTGTCCAGAGGAATCGTGACAGTCTCGCCGGTGTAATAGTTCAATGCTTCCATGGATCTGGCATCTGGCTCGATATTGTATCCGTAGGTGTTGATCAGTTCGCCGTATACCTTGTATTTATCACGTTTTTCGGTATCTTTCATCTGTTTCATCTGCAGGTCGTATTTTTTTACATTACGTTCCAGTGCGGTCTGCACGATCTTGCGCAGATCAACGGATTTCTGGCGTATGCGTGTCAGGATGCTTCGCTCTGCAAAGTATTGTGCTAAAACAGTGCTGATGGAGTCAAAGCTTTTCACGGTTTTGTCCGCGTAGAGCGTCAAAGGAAGGGCGGCAAATTCGATGGGTTCCCTGCCATTGTAGATGATGGAAGGAGCGAAAGTGCCGTCCAGTATTTGTGACATGATATCCGTGAGTGTATCGTAGAGTGTGTGCAAAGCATTTTCTTCCAAAACATTGGCGGGCATGTCTCCGTCCACTCCTGCACGATAACAAATCTCCTGCGCGATGATGGGGGAAAGGCCGGTGTAAGTGGAGTAGAGTGCTTTGTAAATCGCCATTGGCTTTTCCTGCATATGCTCACGGAAGTTTACATAACTTAAAGATCCGAAATTTTCGTCCTGTGTTGTGAAGGCCGAAGCCGTAGTCATCTTAGATGCTTCCCCTGTTAGTTGATCGGGAGAACACACAGCGGGATTGTCTGCGATATATTCGGTGGACATATTGTTATACTGCGCACAAAACCTGAGTGGATTCCACTTATTCTGTGTCCGGGGAATAAAGTAATCTCTGCCGGGCAGCACCTCGCGCACGGAACTGACCATGCCGGAGATATGTTTGATACTGTCAATGATCTTATCCCGGTCGTCACAGAAGATGATGTTACTGTGCTTTCCCATGATTTCCACGATCAGCTTCTTGCGGCATACATCGCCCAGTTCGTTCAGGTGTTCCAGTTCAAGATGAATGATACGTTCCAGCCCCGGCTGCGTGATTCCAACAATACGTGCATTCTGCAGATGCTTGCGCAGAAGCATACAGAAACCCGGCGCTGTCATGGGGCTGGGCTTATTTGTCTCTGTCAGATAGACTAAAGGCAGCGAAGCGTCTGCAGACAGAAGCAGACGATACTGGGAGCCGTTATTTTTGATTGTCAGCAGAAGTTCATCGCTTTCGGGCTGGGCGATCTTATAGATCCGGCCTCCGAGAAGTGTTTTGTTCAGTTCCGCTGTGATATTTGCAACTGTAATTCCGTCAAATGCCATTTCAGATTCCTTGTCCTTTATTTAATTTACTAAATATTTTTTCGTGAACGAGTAAACAGTAATATTTTTATTCTACATCACATGCACAGACTTTTCAACTTCCTTGACTGATTACAATAATTATCCTATAATACAAAAATTTTTTTGAATAAATGAGGTTTGACATTTATAAACGGATAATCTATAATATCAATACGTACATAAATAACCATAAGAATGATATACATTTTGTGGGTATTATGATATAATAATACTACAAAAGATAGGCATGAAACATAAGCCGGAAGGGAGTCATTATGACGCGTGAAATTGATCATTAATCTGCAATGACGATGTACATAAGAGAATGGAGGGGTGCCATTGGAGGTGGGGAGCAGTATTTTTATAGGAATTGTTTCAGGTGTTATTGCATCTATATGTTTTGCTCTTTTTCTATTACTGATCAAACCGAAGGTAAAAATCTCAGATCATATTTGTGTTGAGAATGAGGGAGAAAGTGATATTGTATACCGGATAAAGATTGTGAATCATACGTTTGCAATGCTTACAAATTTAAGATATGTATTGTTTTATTGTGAAATGCATGGCGACGGGATAAATACTGTTACAGAGATAAAGCCCCGAAAATCACATCTTATCAGTATCGATCGTTTTAACTTCAGGAAAGATGATACGGATTATGCTGTTAGAATATCATACGATATAGATCCGAAAGAATATCCGCTGAATGATAATTGTAAACTGACATTTACATTTATAGCGGATCATTCTTTGTCCAATACGACTACATGTATAAAGAAGGAATATTATAGAGATGATATCGTGGCAGGGGTATTTGAGAGTGACCGGTCAGTTAAGATAATCAGGAAACATAAATAGAAAATTTGGAAAAGACAGTCAGGTTCATTGTTTTACACATTTTTTGAACAGGAGCATCAGAGAGATCTGATGCTTTTATTGTGTCACAGGATGTACATACTTTTCAACTTTCTTGACTACTCTTCACAATTATTCTATAATAAAATCTGTACGCACATATAGATCGTTACGGCGGTTTTGAGACAACAGTGTGTACGCCTATAACAAAAGTTACAGGGGGACAGGAGGATTCCCCGTGGCAGAAAGGCAAGTATACAATTATGATAAAAAGTATGACCGGTTTCGGCAGATGTGAGATCGCAAAAGGAGAGCGGAAGATCACCGTAGAGATGAAATCCGTCAATCACAGATATCTGGATGTCAGCATCAAGATGCCTAAGAAACTGAACTTTTTTGAGGCGGCGATACGGAGCGAACTGAAAAATTATATCCAGAGAGGTAAAGTGGATATCTATATTACTTATGAGGATCTCACAGAGTCCAATGTGTGCGTGAAGTACAATAAGGAACTGGCGGCAGAGTATATGAAATATCTGCTTCAGATGGCGGAGGATTTTAAGCTGGATAATGATATCCGTGTATCTACACTGTCCAGATATCCGGAGATTCTGAGCATGGAAGAACAGACGGCGGATGAGGAGGAGCTGTGGCAGCTTCTTTCGGAGGCGATCAAAGGTGCGGCGGAAGGATTTGTGGAGACCAGAATCAAAGAGGGCGAGAATCTGAAGAACGATCTTGTGGAGAAGCTTGATGGTATGCTCGCGCATGTGGAATATATTACGGAGCGCTCGCCGCAGATCATAACGGAGTACAGGCAGAAACTGGAAGAGAAAGTGAAAGAACTGATCGAGGATGTGCATGTGGATGAGAACCGTATGCTCATGGAGGTCACGATTTTTGCGGATAAGGTGTGCGTGGATGAGGAACTGGTGCGGCTCAGAAGTCATATTGAGACGACAAGAGAGAATCTGATTCAGGGTGGAAGTATCGGACGGAAGCTTGATTTTATCGCGCAGGAGATGAACCGCGAGGCGAACACCATTCTTTCCAAGGCAAATGATCTGGAGATATCAAACCGTGCGATCGAATTAAAGACTGAGATCGAGAAAGTGCGCGAACAGATCCAGAATATAGAGTAGGAATGTGGAACGGAGATCGTGTATGCCGCCAGTTAAGGATGCCGGTACGGCGACCGGCATGAGAATTGGAAGATGCCGTCTGGCACGGGACAACCAGCCGGAAAGTAAAGAGACAGGGAAAGGAAGCTTCATATGGGCAGACTGATTCATATAGGATTCGGCAATGTCGTAAATACAAGCAAGATCATCGCCATTGTCAGCCCGGATTCCGCCCCCGTCAGGCGGATGGTGCAGAAGGCAAAAGAGAACGGCATGGCGATCGATGCCACACAGGGACGTAAGACGAAGGCAGTACTTGTGATGGAGAACAGCCAGATTGTATTATCGGCACTGCTGCCGGAAACAATATCAGGCAGGGCACAGGCAGAAGGCGGAGAGACAGATGAAGCGTAAGGGTATATTGATCATCGTTTCCGGTTTTTCGGGAGCGGGCAAAGGCACTTTGGTAAAGAAACTGTTAGAGGAATATGACGGGTATGCGCTGTCGATTTCGGCTACGACCCGGAAACCCAGACCGGGAGAGGAAGACGGACGGGAATATTTTTTCCTGAAAAAAGAACAATTTGAGCGCAGGATCGCCGAGGACGGACTGATTGAATATGCGTGCTATTGTGAGAACTATTACGGTACACCGAGAGAGTATGTGGAGCGTCAGCTTGCCGAAGGCAAGGACGTGATTCTGGAGATAGAGATCCAGGGTGCGCTTAAGGTGAAGAAACAGTATGAGGATGCACTGCTTCTTTTCGTGATGCCGCCCAGTGCCGGGGAACTCAAGAGAAGGCTTGTGGGACGAGGCACAGAGACCGGGGAGGTCATAGCAAAGAGAATGTGCCGTGCCGCGGAGGAAGCGGAAGGGATCGAAGCATATGATTATATTGTTGTGAATGATGATTTGCAGACTTGTGTCAGGCAGCTTCATGAGATCATAACAGCGGCACATCATACACCTTTGAGAAACAAGGAATTTATAGAAAATATAAGAACAGAACTGGAAGGAGAAAAATAATGTTACATCCATCTTATGCAGATTTGATTAAGGTAGTAAACAGCGGAGTAGAGGAAGGGGAGGATCCGGTAGTAAACAGCAGATACTCTATCGTGATGGCCACTTCCAAGAGAGCGAGACAGATTATTGCAGGTGATGAACAGTTGGTAGATGGCAGAGGTAAAAAACCGCTTTCCGTGGCTGTGGAAGAGTTGAATCAGGGTAAAGTCAAGATCACCGGCGAGGAAGATCACAGTGAAGAAGAGACGGACTTAAAACCGGATATGCAATTTTGAGAAATAAATTGCGGAAAGAATACAGTATACAGATATGAAGAAAAAAATATTGTTTGTATCCCTTGGATGTGATAAGAATCTGGTGGATTCCGAGATGATGCTGGGGATGCTTGCACAGAGCGGATATGAGTTTACCGATGATGAGCGCGAAGCAGACATCGTGGTAGTCAATACCTGCTGTTTTATCAATGATGCCAAGGAAGAAAGCATCAATACCATTCTGGAAATGGCAGAATGGAAGAAACGCGGAGATATCCGGATGCTGATCGTAGCAGGATGCCTTGCCCAGCGCTACAGGGAAGAGATTCAGGCGGAGATTCCCGAAGTGGATGCGGTCATAGGCACTATGGCCATAGACGAGATCGTTAAGACACTGGATGAGGTTTCCCGGGGAGCCGGGCAGAACCACTACAAGAGTCTGGATACGGATCCGCTGACCGGTGTGGACAGGGTAGTTACCACTGGCGGCCATTATGCCTACCTGAAAATTGCGGAAGGCTGTGACAAGCATTGTACCTATTGTATCATTCCGAAGATACGGGGTAATTACCGCAGTGTGCCCATGGAAGAGCTGGTACGGGAGGCCGGGAAGCTGGCAGATCAGGGGGTTAAGGAACTGATTCTTGTGGCGCAGGAGACTACGCTGTACGGACAGGATATCTACGGCCGCAAGGCGCTGCCGGAACTGCTCCGCGGACTCTGTGAGATCAGCGGTATATACTGGATACGGATTCTGTACTGTTATCCGGAGGAAATTGATGAAGAACTGATCCGCACGATAAAAGAAGAAAAGAAGATATGCCGCTATCTTGATCTGCCCATACAACATGCTTCCGACAGGATCCTGCAGCGTATGGGACGCCGTACCGACAGAAAACAGCTTCAGCAGACGATAGAAAGACTGCGGCAGGAGATACCGGATATTTGCCTGCGGACCACATTGATCACAGGGTTTCCGGGAGAGACTCAGGAAGATCATGAAGAACTGATGGAATTTGTGGACCAGATGGAATTTGACAGGCTTGGTGTGTTTACCTATTCTCAGGAGGAGGATACGCCGGCGGCGCTCATGCCGGATCAGATCCCGGAGGAAGTTAAGCAGGCCAGACAGGCGCAGATCATGGAACTTCAGCAGGAGATTGCATTTGAGGCGGCGGAAGATATGGCCGACCGGGTTGTGACAGCCATGATCGAGGGAAAGATTGCTGACGAAAACGCTTATGTGGCGCGGACCTATAAGGATGCGCCGAATGTGGACGGATTTCTTTTTGTGCATACAGGACGGGAGTTGATGACCGGCGACTTTGTGAGAGTGAAGATCACCGCTTCCTATGAATATGATTTGATTGGAGAGTTGGAAGATGAATTTACCGAATAAACTGACAATGTTTCGTGTGGTGTTGATTCCTTTTTTTGTAGTGTTTCTGTTAGTTGACATAACATCCGTTGACAAATGGATTGCGCTGGGAATTTTTATTGTGGCGAGCCTGACAGATCTGCTGGATGGCAAGATTGCCAGAAAGTATAATCTTGTGACGAATTTCGGCAAGTTTATGGATCCGCTGGCGGATAAACTGTTAGTCTGTGCCGCGTTGATCTGTCTGGTTGAACTGGAAAGGATACCTGCATGGATCGTCATCGTTATTATGTCAAGAGAGTTCATTATCAGCGGATTCAGACTGATCGCATCGGATAATGGTGTTGTCATTGCTGCGAGTTATTGGGGGAAGTTTAAGACTACTTTTCAGATCGTAATGGTCTGCCTTATGATCGCGGATCTTGAACAGATCAGCCTGCTGACAGATATTGTGATGTGGGCGGCCCTTATTCTGACAGTCGTTTCCCTGGTAGATTATCTCGCGAAAAATAAGGACATCATGAAAGATACAAAATAGACAGGGCGTTTTTCAGATTTTATAACGATATCAGAGGATACAGCATAAAGGCGCGGCAGGGAGGCTCCAGAACGGAGGAACATATGATTGTAGAACTTATTTCGGTTGGAACGGAAATTTTGTTAGGAAATATCGTAAACAGTAATGCGGCCTATCTGTCCGAGAAATGTGCCGGCCTCGGACTTTCCTGTTATTATCAGGATGTAGTCGGCGACAATGAGGAAAGACTGTGTGAGACTATCAGAACGGCCCTTTCCAGAGCCGATATTCTGCTGTTGTCAGGCGGACTCGGCCCCACACAGGACGACTTGACGAAGGAAGCGGCGGCGAAGGTGCTGGGAAAGCAGCTGTATCTTCACGAAGAGAGTAAAACCGCCATTCAGCAGTTTTTTGATAAAAGAGGGCTGGAAATCACGGATAATAACTGGAAGCAGGCGATGGTGCCGGAAGGCTGTATTGTGGTGGATAATCCGAACGGTACTGCGCCGGGCATTATCATGGCGGAAAACGGTAAGCATGTGATCCTGATGCCCGGACCTCCGGGAGAGATGATTCCCATGTTTGAGCGTTCTGTCATGCCATATTTAAGCAAACTGCAGTCCTGCGTGATTTTTTCCCAGACTGTAAAGGTATGCGGTGTGGGGGAAAGCAAGGCGGAAACGATGGTGAAGGATTTGATCGATGCCCAGACGAATCCTACCATAGCCACTTATGCAAAGACCGGGGAGGTTCATCTTCGGGTGACGGCCCGGGCGGAGGATGAGAAAGCGGCGAGAAAGCTTGTCAAGCCCATGGTGAAAGAACTGAAAGGCCGGTTTGGCAATCATATTTATACGACGGATGATGAAGTGACATTGGAGAAGGCGGTGGTGGACCTTCTTCTTGCCAATAAGCTGACAGTGAGTACTGTGGAATCCTGTACCGGAGGTCTTCTGGCGGCAAGACTGATCAATGTGCCGGGAGTGTCGGAGGTATTTAAATCGGGTTACATAACTTATTCCAACAAAGCAAAACGCAGACTGCTGGGAATCAAAAAGAATTCTCTGTTGAAGCACGGGGCTGTCAGTGAGGAAATTGCGCGGGAAATGGCGAAAGGCGCCGCTATGGTATCCAAATCGGATGTGACAGTCAGCGTGACGGGCATTGCAGGACCTGACGGCGGTTCGGAGGAGAAACCGGTGGGACTTGTATACATTGGATGTAATGTATGCGGCCGGATCACAGTGAAGGAATGCCGTTTCAGCGGCGACCGCACCAAGGTCAGAGACAATACGGTATCTGCCGCATTATCCTTGATGCGCCAGTGTATTCTGCAGTATTACAGCGAGGTTACGTTTGGCAGTAAGGAGAAATAGAAAGGTTTTTCCGGCGTATCATCAGCAAAGAGAACAGGGATCGGTAAATCGCGTCGCAGAAAGATATGAGGATAAGGGCGAATGAGTCAATCAGAAGAGTTTGATAAGCGCAAGGGCGAAAATGACTTCACGGAAAGCACTTCGGATCCGTACAGGTCGGAAAGCAGTGCAGATATATACAATACACCGGATCTTTTTTCGGACTGGCAGCAGAAGCAGACAGAAGATACAGCGGATGAAGAGGAAACAGCAGGTGAAGAGGATGCCGGACCGGAAGCCATAACGCTGCCGGAGACAGAAACTGATGCGGGTGAGGCGGTAAATGATGTGAGCCAGAGCCGGTACAGTGATGGCGATGGCAGTTCTTGTTGTGACAGTTTGCAGCAAAGGTATAACAATGACAGCCCTTCTGGCGACAGCCCGCAACAGGGATATGGCGACCCGCAGTATAACAATGACAGCCCGCAACAAGGGTATGGCAATCCCTATGATGCCCCACAGTACAACAATGAGAGTCCATATGGCGACAGCCCGCAGCAAGGGTATGGCAGTCCCTATGGTGCCCCGCAGTACAACAATGGCAGCCCCTATGGCGACAGCCCGCAGCAAGGATATGGCAGTCCCTACGATGCCCCGCAGTACAACAATGGCAGCCCATATGGCGGCAGCCCGCAGCAAGGGTATAACAGCCCCTATGGCGGCCCGCAGTATAACAATGGCAGTCCGTATAGTGGCAGCCCGCAGGAAGGATATGACAGTCCCTACGGCAGTCCACAGCATAACAACGGCAGTCCTTATAGCGGCGGTCCGCAACAGGGATATGGCAGCCCGCAGCAAGGGTATGGCAGTCCTTATGGCGGCCCGCAGTATAACAATGGCAGTCCGTATAACGGCAATCCGCAGTGGAATAACCCGTACAGCCCATATGCGGTGCCTCAGAAAAAGAATCAGACAGGTCTGATTATCGGGATCGTTACCGCCGTGGTTGTGTTGTTCCTGATTGCTGTGTCTGCGTTGGTATATAAGGCAGTGAATCTGTTTGCTGAAAAAGAATCGAAACGGCGTACTTATCAGGAAGATGATTTTGGCGACCGGAAGGAAGACTATTACGATTTTGATGACGATGAAATCGATCCATATGATTCTTTTGATGATGATTTCTTTGAAGATTATGATGACCCGTATGATCCTGACGGGTTTTACGGCGATGATTTCTATTGGGACGGCCAGTATCCCTTTGATTTTGATGAGTTCGACGGTTATGATGACGGCTATGACTTTGACGATTATGATGACGGGTATTATAATCTGCATGATGATGTCAAGACAGACTTGCCATATTCGGTAGAATTCGAAGACTTTGAGTACGATGCTGATTATGACAATGTGATGATCAATGTGACATATCCGGTTATCAAGGGGGAGAATGTTCCGAATCTGGATAAGCTGAATCAGACAATTCAGGCGGAAAAGGACTTCTTCACGGAGTATTTTGAGGAAGAATATAAAGATCACATGACAGAGGAATACAGCTATTTCAGTGCGCAGTCCAAGGGTTATGTGACATATATGGATGAGGAGAAGATGAGCATTGTTTTTTCCGAGTACATATACAGTGATTATTACAATGATGTATATCTGTATTGCATCAACATTGATATGGAGAACGGAATTATCCTGAATAATGAGAATCTGCTCAATATTAATGATGATTTTTCCGTAGAATTTCGTCAGAAGAGCGATATTCAGAACGATGAGATTACCTACCTGACAAGAATGACGGATCAGGAAATGACGAAGCTTTTTAATTCTTCTGATGTGATCGTATTCTATACACCTATGGGGATGGAAATAGGATTCAATTATGAAGAGGGATGGGTCACGGTCACTTATGAGGAGTATGAGAAATACCTTAAGGTTCTTTAGAAGCTGCAGATACCGGATGTAAAAGAATTACCAGAAAATGACATTTATATGATATTTATAGGATATCCATAAAAAGTTTTCATGCGGAAAATATCTTAATATTCTAATTTATTTCTGTCGTACAGCGTGTTTTGGCGTTGTACGGCAGTTCTTTTTTTGCACCCTACAATTTATGTCATGAAAATGACATTTTAGGAACAAATATGATATATGTTTTTCTGTTCAGCCGGTAAAATTGAAAAAAAGGGCCGTCCATAATTACAGGCGGCCGGAACAGAGAAGGAGGATGTATGAAAAGGAAAGTAAGTATTCTGATACACGGCCTGATTCTGGCATTGATACTCACAGTATCTGCCGGAAAGCTTGCTGTCTATGCGGAAGATGCGGTTCACATCAACTACAAGAAAGCGACCGTGAATATCGGAGATGAAGACAACAAGCTTCAGCTTGCGATTGAGAACCAAAAGGAAGGGGATAAGAAACCAAGGTGGGTTTCTTACAATGTAAATGTTGCGAGCGTTGACCAGAATGGTACTGTGACGGCGCTTCGTAAGGGCAAGGCCATCATTTCTTCCGGGATTGGCTTTCCCCGTGAGACATGTGTGGTCACGGTAGTGGACCCTACAATCAAGGTCAATAAGAAGGAAGCAACGATTTACAGTTATCCTGCAGAGAGCACAGAGACTGCAGGAAAGTCGGTTACATTGAAGGCGACAGTGAAAGGCGCCGACAAGAACGTTACCTGGAGCAGCGATAATGAAGCTGTTGCAACGGTGGCTGCAGATGCACAGGGCAGAGGCGTGGTCACGGCTGCAGGACAGGCAGGCACGGTAATGATTACCGCAGAGGCTAACGGTCTGATGGCATCCTGTAAAGTGACGGTTCTGGAAAGCGCCATCTCTCTGAATATCAGTGAGATGAAGCTGAGTACCAAAGGTGCGGGCAGTTCAATCAAACTGGTACCTACGATTGTGGGCGCCAAAAAGGCAGTTACGTGGACAAGTTCGGATCCTGCCGTGGCTACGGTTAGAGGCGGCAAGGTAACCGGCAAATGGAACGGAGACGAGGCAAAAGAAGTAGTTATCACTGCAAAAGCAAACGGTGTTACTGCCGAGTGTAATGTCATCGTAGACAAGGGAATGGTTTCCATCAATGAGGAGAACGTTCTGCTTTATGTCAAGAAGAATGGTACAGAACTGCTGGGTGAGACAAAGGCACTCAAAACCAATGCGCCACAGGGCAGCCAGGTGACCTGGAGCAGCAGCGACGAAGCGGTGGCTGTCGTGAGTGATACCGGACTGATTACTGCAAAAGGTGCCGGTGCGGCAGTGATCACGGCAGAATGTAACGGAAAAACGGATACCTGTAAGGTCGAGGTAAAGGATACTTCAGCGTCCATCACGGAGAGAGTCGTTCATTTGAAGACAAAAGGTGATGCCAAGACCTATAAGCTTGCTTATCAGGTAACCGGACGCAAGACAGCTTCCAAGTGGAAAAGTTCCAATACAAAGGTTGTTTCGGTAAGTAAGGGAAAACTTACAGCGAAAAAAGCCGGAACGGCAACTGTTACGCTGGAAGCAAACGGTTTTAAGGACGAAGTGCAGATCACGGTACAGGATTTTACCCCTACGATCGCACTCAATCAGAGAGAGTATACTCTGTACACGAAGGGAAAAGGAACAAATATTACGCTGAAGGCATCTGTCGACGGTGCAAGTAAGAAGGTTGAATGGAAGAGCAGCGATAAGAGTGTGGCAGAAGTGACGGCGAAGGGCAAAGTGACAGCCAAAGGAACCGGCCGCACGCTGGTTACGGCTTCAGCCAACGGCGTAACTGCGAAGTGCTGGATCAGCGTGAAAGATCCTAAGATCGTTCTGGAAAAAAATGAACTTGTGATCAAAGTAGGAGAAAAGAAGAACCTCTGTGAAGAGGCATCTATGGAAGTTTTAGGTGCGGGACAGTCTGCCACCTATAAATCTTCAGACACAAAGATTGTTGCGGTTAACGGTAAGGGACTGCTCACTGCCAAGAAGAAGGGTGCGGCGACGATTACCATCAAAGCAAACGGTGTGGAGAATACATGCCGTGTAACAGTAACAGAATGTGAAACATGCAGTTTAGGAGAAGCAGAAACTGTAAAAGAAGCTTCCTGCGAAGAAAACGGACTGATCAGTTATACCTGTACCGTATGCGGCGGTAAGAAGCAGGAAGTTGTGGAGCCTTTGGGACATACTTACGGAAAGTGGACCGTGGCAGTCAAAGCAACTGAAAATGCAGCCGGTTTGGAAAAGCAGGTGTGTACAAGATGTTCTGCAGAGAATACGAGAGTGATTCCTGCAAGGAATAAGGGAGAGCTTGCTTATGCCTATACCCTGGAGTGGGAAGACGACTTCAACGGTGATACGCTGAATGAGGCGGACTGGAATTATGAGACTCATGAGCCGGGCTGGGTGAATGCGGAATTACAGGAGTATGTGAAGTCTTCGGATAATGTATATGTGAAGGATGGCAATCTGGTGATTCAGGCGATCAAGACAGTCGATCCTGCCACGGGAAAAGCCTCCTATACATCCGGAAGAATCAATACCCAGAATAAACATGACTATCAGTACGGAAGATTTGAAGTACGCGCAAAGGTGCCCAGCGGTAAAGGATTCCTGCCTGCATTCTGGATGATGCCTACGGATGAAGGTTTCTATGGCCAGTGGCCTAAATGCGGTGAGATCGATGTGATGGAGGTTCTGGGTGATCAGACAGATAAGGTACACGGTACACTGCATTTCGGAGAACCTCATACACAGAAACAGGGAACCTTCACGTTACCGGAAGGGGAAGCGGATTTTGCAGAGGATTTCCATGTATTTGCATGTGAGTGGGATCCCGATGAATTCAGATATTATGTGGACGGACGTCTTTTCTATACGGAAAATGACTGGTTTACCAAGCGTCCCGGATTTGGTGAGACAGCATATCCGGCACCCTACGATCAGCCTTTCTATATGATTTTAAATCTGGCTGTAGGTGGAAGCTGGGTAGGATATCCTGACGAGAATACGGAGTTTGGTGAAAATGCACAGCTTGTAGTGGATTATGTAAGAGTATACCAGAGAGATGAGTACGACACCGACATTGATAAACCTGAGCAGGAAGTGAAACTCAGAGACCCGGATGAAACCGGAAACTATATCATCAACGGAGATTTCTCTAAGGTTGAGGATCTGGCAAAAGGTGATGAGAACTGGCAGCTTCTGCTGACAGGCGGCGGTGAAGCGGTGGCAGAAATTGCAGAAAATGCACTGCATATCACCACGGAAAATATGGGAACGTTGAATTACAGTGTCCAGATCGTACAGGCTGCTGTGCCCATCGAGGAAGGCAGTAAGTACAAACTGTCCTATAAGGCATATGCGGACGAGGCACGTACTATGATCACCGGTATTACCGCACCCGACAGGGGATATATCAGATATCTGGACGATACTACGGTGAATCTGACTACTGAGCCACAGACTTTTGAACATACCTTTGACATGAAGTCAAACAGTGATGCAAACGGCCGCGTAGAATTTAACCTGGGTAATCAGGATTCCACGGCGAAAGTTCATATCACCGATGTGAGACTGGAAAAAGCAGGGGCGGCAGAAGAAGAAATCAAAGGTGTACTGCCTGACGGAAATTATGTGTACAACGGTTCCTTTAATGAAGGAAATGAACCCGGAAAACTGCGTCTTGCCTACTGGGATTGGGATATCGATCAGTGCAGTGGCGCGAGCGTATCCGTTACAGGTGACTACAGACACGAACTGAAGGTGACAGTGCCTGAGACGGTGACTGCGCTGGAACAGGTAGTGGTAAATCAGACACCTGTTGCGATCACAGGCGGCAAGAAATATGCACTGTGTTTTGAGGCTTATGCAGACACCGCAAAGACCATACGGTCCACCATTGCGGGAGAGACATTTGAAACCGCTCTGACGACGGAAAGAACAGAGTACAAATATGAGTTTGAAACTGCGGCAGACTTAAACGGCAGCGAACTGAAATTCCTGTTAGGAGCAGCGGGCACCACTTATATTGACAATGTTTCGATCAGAGAAGACGGTATGATCGTTAACGGAGATTTCTCCAATGGCCTGGTGGGTTATGAAGTTTATGTGGCTGACGATGCCAAAGTACCCGGTTATATCGTAGACAGCCTGAATGAGCAGGATGCATTCTCCATTGATATTGCAGATACGGCAGGTGAGGATTGGAAGATCCAGCTGAAGCAGAACAATATCAAACTGGAGAAGGATAAGTGGTATAAGATCGCATTTGATGCGAAAGCAACACTGGACAGACAGATCATGTATGCACTGCAGAGAGACGGTTCAAGTGATGACAACTGGATTCCGTACTCAGGCACGCAGAAGATCAAGCTGACAGGAGAGTACCAGAATTTCAGTCATGTATTTAAGATGACGGAAGATACAGATCCGAAGACTATGCTCAGTATTTCCATGGGCGCGGTAGGAGGAACACGTATACAGACGAAGCATACAGTCGTAATTGACAATATTACGCTGGAAGAGACAGAACCCCAGGAGCAGCCGCCGGTAGAGGCAGGTGATAATCTGATCAAGAACGGTGATTTTGCACAGGGTGATGCCGAATGGGAGAGTGCAGTAACGCCGCCTGGTGAAGCAACAGTAAGCTTTGCGGATGAAAAGGCAGCATACAATATTACCAATGTGGGTACGGAAGACTGGCATATCCAGTTGAAACAGGCAGGCCTGACGCTGGAACAAGGCGCTGAATATGAAGTGACCATGAAGATCAAGTCTTCTGCGGCAAGAACCGTGAAGTATGCATTCCTGACAGCGACATATGATTATTACGGCGGAGAGGATCTGAGTCTGAAAGCCGACGAGGTGAAAGAGGTAAACTATAAACTTACCGTAGACAAAGCAACCAACAATAATATTACCCTGGTAATTTCTATGGGACAGATCAAAGCAGGTGAAGAACTTGTAGAGACACCCGTATCTGCGATAGAGATCGACGATGTCTGTGTCGTAAAGACGAAAGACGGAAACGGACCGGGTGAGGAGGTTCCGCCGGCAGAGACCGGTACGGAACTGATTAAGAACGGTAACTTTGCAGCAGGTAAGGAGAACTGGACTGATTATGTGGACAATGCGGCAAAGGCAAAGACATTGTTCGAAGACGGCAAG
>ERZ808035.137-NODE-137-length-89856-cov-29.414730_pt1 | contig 89856 bp, 83 predicted proteins | sample MGYA00380189_ERZ808035 | MGnify/ENA primary metagenome ERZ808035 (study PRJEB31490, sample SAMN06133407) | mouse gut metagenome | isolation source: M5_1 | host: mice | place: China: Chengdu | collected 2015-05 ... | reverse complement strand
AATGCATGGGAGGTTTTCATGGCGCAAATTTAACAATTTATACAGAATATCATGCACCGGAATTTCGGATTGAGCCGAATTTTGCGCTGTTCTCGTACAACCTTATATACTGGCTGAACGGGAAGCTACGGAAGACGAAATAGCTGCCCATATGCAAGCATTAGGCTTTGAAATGGACTATTACGACGAATACCACAATTCGGACTATGAAGTGTTTGATGCAGTTCCCAATAATATACTTTATGGCATAGACGGAGATTTATACTTCATTGACACGCAAATAAGATTAAGAAATAGAGATAATTAATTGAATAACTAACTTATCTTGCCTTGCACGATAGCCGTAAACCAATATGTAAACCGAAGCAGAAGATTCACAAAGTGAAGAACAGCATTTGAGAAAACTCTAATGCTGTTTCTTTTTATAAAGCTATTACTATTTTAAGAGATAAATATAGATTATACATGAAACTTTTTCATGTAAGGTTTATAATTTCCTTTGCCAATTAAACGCAAAATGGTAACTTTGCAACAATTCCAGATACTTAATGCGTTAAGCCTGAAAGGACATAGTTAACAAAGAGCGTTTGACATATTATCCTTGTTCAGAAAATCGCCAAATTAATGAACAACTCAAGGATAGTAGACAAGAACGCTCACGTCAATGTTATATATTCATTTGAACAAGTGAACTATATATCGTTTGGCGTGGGCATTGTTTACTATTTGAGTTGTAGGTGTTTGGCGATACCTCTGAACAGATAGTATTCAATAGTTCCCACGCTTCTTTTTTGTATAATAGTCAGAAGGGAACACTGACTACAATACATACCTGCAAGAAACAGACAGTAACATCTTCTAATGTAACCAATTATTTAAACGGTGGCAGCTATTGCTGTGTTCCCCGCACTATTCAATAACTATTTATTAACCGCTTTCTATGGGGACGAGGAAGCACAAACTATATCAAAACAATGAAAACATTTAGATTAATCGGGATGGCTTTGTCAGCCATCATTTTGTGTATGAACTTGACTTCGTGCAGTGACGATGATGAAGACGCAAACAAGAGTGACAATGGTATTGTTACCAATCAAAAAAGGTTGGTAGAGATTGCGGAGACCGATGACTACGGCACCAATACAATATCCTTTTCATACGACAGCAAAGGCTGATTAATATCCGTTGTTCAGAAAGACTATGATTTCGACGATAGCGATGTTTACAATATCACTTGGAGCGAAAACACAGTCACACAGCGTGAAGGGAACGAGTCCATTACTTATTTGCTTACGGACGGTTTAGCCAAAAGCGGTTCGGATACAGACGAAACAAAATATTCATTCGCATACAATTCATCCAAACAGTTGACAATTTACCAATCAGAAGATAAATATGAATCGAGCACCACAGACTTAACTTGGGAGAATGGTAAGATTACAAGAATAACCTGCGGTAAAGAATTTTCAGAAATAACTTATGGAGCCCAAACTTGTAAAGGATATTTTCCTCTTATGGTTACGTTGATAGAGGATGATTTCAAGACAATGTTGGCACACCCTGAATTGGTAGGTATGAGAACAACCCTATTGCCAAGCCAAATCCACTACAAAAACAGTTATTCGGAATATCAGGAAGAATATACTTATCAGTTCGATAAAGACGGATACGTAGAAAGCTGTACTATTAAAACAACCGAAGAAACGGGAATCGACATGACCAATTATACCTTCAAATGGGAGTAACCGACTGCTGAAAACCCGACCACGGATTGCGCAGACCATCACAAGCATTACCTAAAACACAAACAACCCGACCAATTAATCTGTGTTAATCTGAGTAATCCGTGGTGAAACCCTCTTCCGAATTGCTTATCTTTGTAAAAAGTGACTGCATAATGGAAGAGACACGGGCCAAGATAATAGGAATAGCACGCCACCGGCTGACGACAGACGGCGATGGCGTGACTACGCTCGTCGCTTTCCACGGCTGCCCGCTCCGTTGCCGCTATTGCCTCAACCCGCAGTCGCTCGGCGATGCAGGGCGGTTCAGCGACTATACGCCGGAGGAGCTGTATGACGAGACGCGCATCGACGAACTCTATTTCATCGCCACCCGCGGCGGCATCACCTTCGGAGGGGGCGAACCATGCCTCCGCCCGCAATTCATCCGCCGGTTTCGCGAGCTGTGCGGCACCGAATGGCAACTCAACCTGGAGACATCGCTCAACGTGCCGACCGCCCATGTCGAAGCCCTGCTCCCGACCACCGACACGCTGATTGTCGACATCAAAGACATGAATCCCGACATCTACCGTAACTATACCGGACAAGAGAACAGCCGCGTCCTCGACAACCTGCGGCTGATAGCGGCACAACACCGGCAAAGCGACTGCCTCATCCGCCTTCCGCTGATACCGGACTTCAACACCGAAGCCGACCGTACCGCAAGCCGCACCCGGCTCGAAGCACTCGGCTTCACCCGATTCGATTTATTCACCTATCAAATCCGTAAATACTGACCATGGCACAAGGAAAACAGACTTGCAGAATCTTGAAAGAGATACGCCGACAGATTGCCGAAGCCAACGGCATCGAGTTTGCCACATCGGAATGCCACTACAAAGGCGACTGTCTTGGCACGTGTCCCAAATGCGAAGCGGAGGTACGTTACCTGGAACAGCAACTCGGCACGCGCCGCCGCGCCGGACACAACGTAGTGCTTGCCGGAATATCGGCAGGGATGATTCTCATGGCGGGTTGCAGCGGCACGTCGTCGCACCGGCCGAACGACAGGCTGCAGGGCGAAGTGACAACAACGACCGACAGCCTTGAAACGGAAGAGTGCAAGGTCGAAGAGCTGGAAGGAGACATCGCCACCATCGAAGATTCCACGACGGTCCTCATCAAAGCTGGAGAAATCAGCCCGGTTCCCGTAGCGGGGAAAGTATCCGACCCCGAAGACCAGACGGAAGCCTTTGAGGCCGTGGTCGATGTCCGCCCCACATTCCCGGGTGGAGACGGGAAACTCATGGAATGGATTTCGCAACACTTGGTGTATCCGCCCACAGCGATTGACAAGGAGCTGCAAGGCCGCGTCATCATCCGGTTCTTCATAGAAGCCGACGGCACAGTCGGTGCAGCCGAAGTGACAAGGGGAATAGACGAGGAACTCGACAAGGAAGCACTGCGGGTTGTCAAGACACTGCCACGATTCAATCCGGCAAGGCTCGACGGCAAGGCGGTGGGATACTGGTTCACGCTTCCCATAACGTTCAGGTTGACGAAGTGACCCAACACGAGGGAAACAGGATTGCACACACCGCCTTGCACACCGCTTTCCGGAAAACCCTCGGCGTTTCCTCCCGAAACGCCCGGAGTTTATCCACAAAACGCCGGGCATTCCCAACTAAAACTCCAGGCATTTCCGGAGCAAACGCCGAGGGTTTCGGAAGCAGCCTTCAGGCTTTTCCGGAAGTACTCCGCACTCCGGAAAAAACAAGCCCGCACCCGACCGGATTATCGCCGCAGGAAAAATGATTTTCGTCCGGACTTCCTCATAAATCCTCCGAAGTTTGCATTCTGAATTTGGGGAAATATGTATCTTTGCTACAAATTTAGCTGCAAACTACCAATGAATGTACACATTCCTTCCCGACAGAACTTGCTCCGCGAAACGCGGGATTATCTGATGATTGCCTTAGGCATGATTATGTACGGCATCGGATGGACGGTTTTCCTGCTCCCCAACGACATCACCACCGGCGGAGTGCCCGGTATCGCCTCATTGGTCTATTTTGCCACAGGACTTCCGGTGCAGTATGTCTACTTCGGCATCAACTTCCTGCTGCTGTTGCTTGCCATCCGCATCTTAGGATGGAAGTTCAGCATCAAGACCATCTTTGCCGTCTTCACGCTGACCACCTTCCTGCCCATCATCCAACGGCTGACGGACGGCATCCGGCTGCTGGACGACCAGCCCTTCATGGCGTGCGTCATCGGCGCCTCCTTCTGCGGGGGTGGCATCGGCATCGCCTTCTCCTCGAACGGAAGCACGGGCGGAACGGACATCATCGCCGCCATCATCAACAAATACAGGGAGATCACGCTGGGGCGGGTGATGCTGATTTGCGACCTCATCATCATCTCGTCCAGCTACTTCGTGCTGAAAGACTGGGAAAAGGTGGTGTACGGCTACGTCACCCTGTACATCTGCAGCTTCGTGCTCGACCAGGTGGTGAACAGCGCACGCCAGTCCGTGCAGTTCTTCATCATCAGCGAGAAGTACGAGGAGATAGCCCGCCACATCAACGTCTACCCGCACCGGGGCGCAACGGTGATCAACGCTTCCGGATTCTACACCGGCAGGGAGATAAGGATGCTCTTCGTCCTTGCCAAGAAGCGGGAGTCGACCATCATCTTCCGGCTGATAAAGGACATCGACCCGAACGCTTTCGTATCGCAGAGCGAGGTCATCGGCGTATACGGGGAGGGATTCGACAAAATCAAGGTGAAGTGACGCGGCACCTTATTCGGTGGGGACGAACCGTCCCTCTTTCCAGCGATAGCTCACAGGGCGGCGGAGATACGGTTTCAGTGTTTCCGCCGCTTCTTTTTCCATATAGTCGGGCGTGGTGAACGTGAAAGTCAGCGTGGCATCCTTGCCCGAAAGGTCGGCCTTCATCAGGAGCATATCCGCCTGCTGGCGAGCATCGCGGAGGCGGTAGACGTCTGCGGTGTCGGAAGCGGGCGCGATGAAGTCGTCCATGCCGGGAAGCGCCGTGAGGTAAGGCGTGGTGGGCAGTTCATGCCAGTCGGTAGTGTAGAACCGGATGTGGCTGTCGCACGCCGGAGCGCATACGGTAGCAACGGTGCAGACCACCCGGGTAGAGTCGTTCACGGGCAGCAGCTTCATCTGCCACGTGCTTTGGGGCGTGACCTGTATGCGGATGTAGTCCGCCGTCAGTTCCGTCATCTCCGACTTGCCGCCAAAGCGGTTGGTCACTTCCGCTTTCATCTTGCTCTCTAGGAAGTCGATGAAGTCGGCACGGTTCACCGCCGTCAGCAACGGGCTCAGGGAATCGGGCATCTGGGTGAAACAACTCTTTGCCGACTGTGCCGACAAGGAAGCGGCGCACATACACGCCACGGCCATAAAGACTATCTGTTTCTTCATTTTGTAATTGTAATATTTTATGGATTATTCTTTTTATCAGTTATCTTCTTTATGTCACTATCCAACTCTTTAATGCTATCCAAACGCTCCAATCGCTTTTGAACCTCTTTATACTGTTCGTATTCTTGACTCACTTTCTTTACAGCAAGCTGATGCGATATGCTTCCGGCGCATTCGAGTATTGTTTTTTCATTCATAGTAAGCACTAACCTCAATTTCTCTATCCAATCTTTCATATACATCGGTTTATGCTGCAAAGCTTGCGTTTCCGCATAAGCAAGGTATTGCTCCACTATTAATTTCAACAGCCCTATTTCTTCCTCACTTAAATAGTTCTTACCGACAAGAGCATCACTTTTAGTTACCTTTCCCGGCTTGGATGTGGAAGTAAGCCCCATCATCGGCAAAGTGGCATTCGAGCGATAATACATAAGTTCTGCCGCCGTCTTTCCACTGACCGCCCAAAGAAGTTTATTTTGCACCTCTTTATAAAAAGCCAATGTCATTTCATCGGACGGATCGTAATCAATGCTTGTAGCATAAATATCTTTCACCTGCTGGTAGAAAACCCGTTCCGACACTCTTATCTGACGGATTCTATCTAAAAGTTCTTTGAAATAGTTCATGGATGAACCGGTAGTAAACCTTTCATCATTCAGTGTAAATCCCTTAATGATATATTCTCGTAGCCGTTGTGTAGCCCAAATACGGAACTGCGTGCCCTGATGAGATTTAACACGGTAACCAACAGATATTATTACATCCAAGTTATAGTAATTGGTCGGTTTAGTAGAAAAATCGGAATTTCCGATTTTTCTCATACTACCAGCCTCTGACAACTCACCCTCTCTATACACATTCAATATATGTTCATTAATAGTAGAGCGTGATTTACCAAACAACTCACCCATTTGGTCTATAGTCAGCCAAACCGTCTCCCCTTCAAACAAGACATCGACCTTTATATTCCCGTCTTCTGATTTATATATCACTATTTCCCCTGTTCCCATACTAAAAAATTATTGTTTATTCTCAAATGCAAAGTCGTCTATCCTCTCTATAAGATTACATCCACATCACATCCCAAGCATCATCTACTCCCCAAATAGAGGAAAAACATTCCTATCAACACCAGAAGCAAGTCTACCGCCTTGCTTTTCAGGTTCTTTTCACGGAAGAAGAGCGCGCCGAACAGGAAGGAGACCACCACACTGCCGCGCCGCACCATGGATACGATGGAAATCATGGAGTCTGCGTAGCTCAAGGCGTAGAAATAGGCGAAGTCTGCCGCGCACAGGAAGAGGGAGATGCCGATGATGGTCCAATCCCAACGGAACGGGGTGCTCTCCTTCCGCTTGGGATACCACAGCAACAGGATGATGGGACACATGATAAACACCTGATAGATGTTGTACCACGACTGCACCACCATCGGCGGCAGCTGCTTCATCAGGTATTTGTCGTACAGCCCGCTGACAGCGCCCGTCACAGCCGCAAGCACGATAAAGAAAATCCATTTGTTGTGCTTGAAGTCGATGCCTTCTTTCTTGCCCGAACGGCTCAGCATCAGAAACGACAGCACCGCCAGCATCACGCCAATCCACTGGTAGAGGTTGAGCCGCTCGCCGAATACGAGCATGGCGCCCACCAGCACCATCACCGGACGCGTGGCATTTATCGGTCCCACAATGGTAAGCGGCAGGTGCTTCATCCCGAAATATCCGAATATCCACGACGAAAGGACGATGAACGACTTGATGACGATGAACTTGTGCACTTCCCATCCCGCCGCAGGGACGTCGAACATCGTACCGCCCAGCACCGCCGGAGCAAAAAACGACAGCAGGATGAACGGCAGAAATATCAGACTGGAGAACACCGTATTCAGGAACAACACCGGAAGCACGGCATTGTCCTTGAGCGCCTGCTTCTTGAAGGCATCATAAAAGCCCAACAAGGCAGCGGAAAGAAAGGCAAGCAGTAACCACATTTTTAATTATGAATTATGAGTTATGGATTTTGCAATTTTCGAATGATGAACATTGACTCCTGATTTCCTGATTATCCTACGCACGGACGCCGCAGGGCAATTCAAAATTCAACATTCAAAATTCAAAATTAACAAACAGTTCTTCGGGATAGGCGACGTCTACCAGGAACAAGGCATTGCCCGGCACGGAGGTTCCGGCACGGCAACGGTCTTTCTGCTCGATGACGCGGCGGAAGCCCTCGACTGTGAGCTTCCCCCTGCCCACTTCGAGCAAGGTGCCGACCACGGCGCGCACCATGTTCCGCAGGAAACGGTCGGCACGGATGGTAAAGACCCAGGTCACGTCGTCCACTTGCGTCCAAGCGGCGTGCATAATCCGGCAGTTATTGGTCTTGACGTCGGTATGCAGCTTGCTGAAGCTGGTGAAGTCCGTATAGTCGAACAGCGTCTGCGCAGCCTCGTTCATCCGCCCGAAGTCCGGCGTTTGGAACAGGCGGCAGCGATACTGGCGACTGAAGGGTTGCTTGGCGGTAGTGACGTAGTACTTATAGGTACGTGCCGTCGCGTCGAAACGCGCATGGGCATCGGGGCGCACGGCGCGCAGGCGGTAGACGGAAATGTCCGGCGGAAGCAACCGGTTCAGTTTGTCCGCCATAAGGTTCGTATCCAGCGGCATGTCGCTGTCGAAATGCGCCACCATCAGCGAGGCGTGTACACCGGCATCCGTACGTCCGGCGCCCAGCACTTCCACCTCGCGCCGCAACAAGGTAGCGAGCGCTTTCATCAGACACTCCTGCACACTCACGCCGTTCGGCTGTATTTGCCAGCCGTGATAGGCCGTGCCATCGTAGGCTAAATAGATAAAATATCGTTGCACGTTTCTTTTTACTTCCTGATTTCGAGCGCAAAGGTACAAAAAGAGAGGAAAAAAGCCGCAAACTCTTCCGATTGTTCTGCCTGTTTGTATTATCTTTGCGGCGGTTTGCACCGCCAACCGCATAGATTTCACATAGATTCCGAATTGATTATGTATAGAAGAAGCCGCATCATCCCCCTTTTCTTATTAATAAGTATGGCAACCGCCTGCTGCCTGACAGGATGCAGGAAGAAAGATATGTCCCTCAAGCTGAACGAGCCGCGCAACATCCGGGGCGTCATCAGCTACAAGCGCTCGTTCGGCGACCTGAACGAGAAGCATCTGAAAGTGGCACAGGCCATCGGCATCCGTCCGCTGGCATCGCGCGACGAGGCAGAAAAAATGAAAGAAAAGTTGCGGCACATCGCGACGAACGACTTGTACGCAGTCGACTCGCTGACGCACTCCATCCCCTACCTCATACCGGGAGCCGCCAACCTGCTCGACACCATCGGCGCCAACTTCCTGGACTCCCTCGCCGCCAAAGGCTTGAACCCGAACAAAATCCGGGTCACTTCCGTGCTGCGTACGAAAGACGACGTGAAACGCCTGCGCCGCCGCAACGGCAATGCGTCCGAAAACTCCGCCCACTTCTACGGCACCACGTTCGATGTCAGCTGGAAACGTTTCCAGAAGGTGGAAGATGAAGACGGACGCCCGTTGCAGAATGTCAGCGCGGACACGCTGAAGTTAGTATTGTCCGAAGTGCTGCGCGACTTGAAGAAAGCCGATAAATGCTACATCAAATATGAACTGAAGCAGGGATGCTTCCACATCACGACAAGGAAATAGGGATTAAGTATTAGGGATTAGGCTTGTGGGGATACACCTAAGGTTTATGAAGCTAAAGGTCAGGTTTATGAAGCTAAACCTAAGGTTTAGAAGATAAATCCGGGACATTGCAGAAAACCATATCCCCTCCATATCCCATGCTTCATATCTCATCCCTAATACTTAATACCTAATACCTAATACTTAATACTTAATACTTAATACCTAATCCCCAATCCTCACATCTTCCACGCCAATGGCAGGCAGTCGACGATGTCTCCGGCTGTCATTCCTGTCTCTCCCAGCTTCTTGCAAGCGATATCTCCCGCCCGACCGTGAAAATAGACGGCAATGCGTGCGGCAAGCCCCGTTTCGTAGCCCTGTGCCAGCAAAGCCAGCAGGATGCCCGTCAGCACATCGCCGCTGCCGCCCTTTGCCATGCCGGGATTTCCAGTCGGATTGAACCAGCACCGGCCCGAAGGTTCGATGACGGCAGAGTAAGCTCCCTTCAGGATGATATGCACACCGGTGCTTTTCGCCAGTTCGCGGGCTTTCGCGAGGCGTTCGTAGGAGTTTTGACACTTGCCCACCAGACGTTCCAGCTCTTTGGGATGCGGGGTGAGGATGCTCCCCTTGGGCAGGCGGCCGATGTAGCTGCGGTTCTCGCCCAGCAGGTTCAGCGCATCGGCGTCCACCACCATGGGAGCCTGGCACGACTCTATCTGGTCGAGCAGCGCAGCCTCGGTATCCTTCGCCCGGCCCAGTCCGGGACCGACGGCCACCGCCTGATAGTCGTCCGTATCCGTGGCGCAGGAGAAACGGACATCGTTCATGTCTATCTCCGTCATCGCCTCCGGCACGGAAGTCTGCACGATGAAGTTATTGCAAAAGGGCACATGGACCGTCAGTAGCCCCACGCCGGAGCGCAGGCAGGCACGCGCCGCAAGCACCGACGCACCCGCCATCCCCTGCGAACCGGCTATCAGCAAGGCACGCCCGAAGTTTCCCTTGTGGGCAAACTTGTCGCGCGTCTTCAGTACCGACGCAAAGTCCACGCCCTCCATCAATACGAAATCCGTGTCCGCTCCGTCAATGGCTTCCCGGCTCAGTCCGATGTCCAGCAGCTTCCATTCGCCTACGTAGCGTTCGTTCTCGGCAAAAAGGAATGCCAGCTTCGGCAGTTGCAGGCTGAGTGTAAGGTCTGCCCGGATGATATGCGCCGACGTGTTGTAGGTATTATCTTCGCCCAGCAGGCCGGAAGGTACGTCGACGGATACCACCGTGGCGGGAGAAGCGTTGATGTACTTCACCACCGCAGCGAAGCCGCCACTCAGCGGCTTGTTCAGTCCGCTGCCGAAGAGCCCGTCGACGACCAGATGTTCCGGCGTCAGCTGCGGCGGCACGAATTGGGTGGTCACTTCGTGGAAATCCACGTCGGAGACGCCCGACAGGCGTTCACGGTTGGCCGCGCAATCGGGCGACACGGCGCCTTTCGGATTGAAAAGATACGCCGCTATCCGGTAGCCCTGCTCCGCCAGCAGGCGCGCCACGGCAAGCGCATCGCCGCCATTGTTGCCGGGTCCGGCAAATACGGTGACGGGAGTCTCGCAGTCCCAGCGGTCGGAAATCTCATTTGTCAAGGCCTGGGCGGCACGCTCCATGAGGTCGATGGACGAAACCGGCTCATGTTCTATCGTATAGGCATCCAGTTCTTTCAGTTGGATGGTAGGAAATATTTTTTTCATCGAAGCTTATTCATTTAAGTTACGAGCAAAGGTACGAAAAATAATAACTACTTTTGCAACCCGAACGATAGAAAGAAACAAAGGTTATAAACACAGACAACCCATGAACGCATCCAAACACCCGAAAGGTCTTTACCTTATCTTCGCCACCAGCACCGCCGAGCGCTTCAGCTACTACGGTATGCGTGCCATCTTCATCCTTTTCCTGACGCAGGCGCTGCTGTTCGACAAGGAACACGCCGCCTCCATCTACGGCAGCTATACGGGGCTGGTCTACCTCACGCCGCTCATCGGCGGGTACATTGCCGACAAATACTGGGGCATCCGGCGTTCCGTCTTCTGGGGTGCCGTGATGATGGCGGCAGGGCAGTTCCTGATGTTCTTCAGCGCCTCCGTACTGGACGCCGCGCGGCTGTCGCACGGGCTGATGTACGGCGGGCTCACGCTTCTTATCTTAGGAAACGGATGTTTCAAGCCGACGGTCTCTTCCCTCGTGGGGCAGTTGTACGAACCGGGCGACAGGCGGCTGGACGCTGCCTATACCATATTCTATATGGGCGTCAACGTAGGTTCGTTCCTGGCGCCGCTGGTATGCGGATACTTTGGCGAGACGGGCAACCCACACGATTTCCGGTGGGGTTTCCTGATAGCGGCGGTGGTCACCGTCCTGACGGTCGTGCTCTTCGAGACGCAGAAAAGCAAATACCTTATCGGTCCCGACGGCAAGCCGCTCGGCATCATCCCCGACGCACGGAAGGAGCCGCAGCAAACGCCCAAGGAAACGGCGGCAACCGCCACGGAAGGCAGCAGGAAGCGTCGCAATCGCCTGCTTTTGGGAGCATTGGCAGCGGCACTTGCCGTCCTCTTCTACCGGGCTTTCGGCAACGACTGGATCAGCATCGGCATCTTCACCGCCTGCATCGTCTTCCCCGTCAGCATCTTGCTGGAAGGTTCGCTCACGAAGGTGGAACGCGACCGCATTTTCGTCATCTACATCATCGCCTTCTTCGTCATCTTCTTCTGGGCCGCCTACGAACAGGCGGGCGCTTCGCTGACGCTCTTCGCTTCCGAACAGACCGACCGCGTCATCCTGGGCTGGGAAATGCCGGCTTCGTGGGTGCAGTCGTTCAATCCGTTCTTCGTTGTCGTGCTTGCCGCCGTCATGCCGGGCGTATGGAGCTTTCTGGGCAGGCGGAGCATGGAACCGGCGTCGCCCACCAAGCAGGCCATCGGGCTGTTGCTCCTGTCGTTGGGCTATCTGGTCATCTGCTTCGGCGTGAAAGACGTGCAGCCCGGCGTCAAAGTAAGCCTCGTCTGGCTCACCGGGCTTTACTTTATCCACACCATGGGCGAGATAGCCCTTTCGCCCATCGGACTGTCGATGGTGAACAAGCTTACCCCCGTCCGCTTCGCGTCGCTGATGATGGGCATCTGGTACCTCTCTACCGCCACCGCCAACAAGTTTGCCGGTACGCTGAGCGGCCTTTATCCCGAAGCCGGAAAGGTAAAGACGCTGTTCGGCTACCGCATCGAGACGATGTACGACTTCTTCCTGCTGTTTGTCGTGATGTCCGCCGCCGCATCACTCGTTCTCTTCCTGCTCTCGAAGAAATTACAGAAGATGATGCACGGAGTGGAATGAGAAGTAAGTCCCCGACAAGAACCGCATATACACGGCAGGAACAGGAAGTACGGTTTCCTTTCCGGAACACTTAACAAAAAAGTTCGGAACTGTTCTGAAAAAAGTTCCAAAATGTTCTTCCAAAACTTGGTAAACATGGAGCATAACTTTTGTTCCCGCACTTGGTACGTCCGTTCCAAGCCTTGGAACAGACATCCGCAACCTTGGAACGCACATCCGCAAGCTTGGAACAGACTTTCGGAAACGAGACTTGCAATCTGCCAAAGAAATTCAGTGCAACGCGGTGCAACGTAGCATAAAAATCACTACTTTTGTGCCAACTTTCTAAAAACTCCCATTATGGATACCATACGGATAAAAGACAAAACGTTCACCGTTTCTATCAAGGAACAGGACATACTGAAAGAAGTGGCCCGCGTGGCCGATGAAATCAACCGCGACCTGACAGGCAAGAACCCGCTCTTTCTGAGCGTGCTGAACGGCTCGTTCATGTTCACCGCCGACCTGATGAAGCGCATCACCATCCCCTGCGAGATTTCCTTCGTGAAGCTTGCCTCTTATCAAGGTGTCTCCTCCACGGGAACCATCAAGGAAGTCATCGGCATCAACGAAGACATCGCCGGACGCACCATCGTCATCGTCGAAGACATCGTGGATACCGGCCTTACCATGCAACGCCTGCTGGAGACGCTCGGCACGCGCGGACCGAAGGAAATCCATATCGCTTCGCTGCTGGTGAAACCCGAAAAACTGCAAGTGCCCTTGAACATCGAATACGTGGCGATGAACATCCCCAACGACTTCATCGTGGGCTACGGACTGGACTACGACGGGTTCGGACGGAACTATCCGGATATTTATACGGTAACGGAATGATTTCAGATTTATGATTTCAGATTTATGATTTATGTCCGAAGGGCTTGACTTGAAATCTGAAATCATAAACCATAATTCATAAATCATAAATATTAAATCATAAATCTTAAAATGCTGAACATTGTAATTTTCGGTGCTCCCGGTTCAGGAAAGGGAACACAAAGTGAGAGAATCGTAGAAAAGTACGGAATCAACCATATCTCCACCGGAGACGTGCTCCGTGCAGAAATCAAGAACGGAACGGAACTGGGCAAGACTGCCAAAGGCTATATCGACCAGGGACAACTGCTGCCCGACGAACTGATTATAGACATCCTGGCCAGCACGCTGGATAGCTTCAAGGAGAGCCGGGGCGTCATCTTCGACGGTTTCCCCCGCACCATCGCACAGGCAGAAGCCCTGAAGAAGATGCTTGCCGAACGCGGACAGAGCGTAAGCGTCATGCTGGACCTTGACGTGCCCGAAGACGAACTGATGCGCCGCCTCATCAAGCGCGGACAGGAATCGGGACGTGCCGACGACAACGAAGAGACCATCAAGAAACGTCTCACCGTATATCACTCGCAGACAGCCCCGCTGATAGACTGGTACAAGAACGAAAAGCTGTATGCCCACATCAACGGACTGGGCGAACTGGAGACCATCACAGCAGACGTCTGCCGGGCGATTGACGCAGCGAAATAACCCCCTTAACCCATACACACCACCCATGGCTGAATCGAATTTTGTTGACTACGTGAAGATTTACTGCCGCTCCGGAAAGGGCGGCAGAGGTTCCACGCACATGAGACGTGCGAAATACATCCCCAACGGCGGCCCCGACGGTGGCGACGGAGGACGGGGCGGACACGTCATCCTGCGCGGCAACCGCAACTACTGGACACTGCTGCACCTGCGCTACGACCGCCACATCCTGGCCGGACACGGCGAATCGGGCTCGAAAAACCGCAGTTTCGGCAAGGACGGAGAAGACAAGGTCATCGAAGTTCCCTGCGGCACGGTGGTGTACAACGCCGAAACGGGCGAATACATCTGCGACGTCACCGAACACGGACAGGAAGTCATCCTGCTGAAAGGCGGACGCGGCGGACTGGGCAACTGGCACTTCAAGACCGCCACCCGACAGGCTCCCCGCTTCGCGCAGCCGGGCGAACCGATGCAGGAAATGACAGTCATCATGGAGCTGAAACTACTGGCGGACGTCGGACTGGTAGGCTTCCCCAACGCAGGCAAGTCGACGCTGCTCTCGGCCGTCTCTTCGGCAAAGCCGAAAATCGCCAACTACCCCTTCACCACGCTCGAGCCGAACCTGGGCATCGTGTCCTACCGCGACGGCAAGTCGTTCGTCATGGCAGACATCCCCGGCATCATCGAAGGCGCAAGCGCTGGCAAGGGACTGGGACTCCGTTTCCTGCGCCACATCGAGCGCAACTCACTACTGCTCTTCATGATTCCCGCCGACAGCGACGACATCCGACGGGAGTACGACATCTTGCTGAACGAACTGCGCACCTTCAACCCCGAAATGCTGGACAAGCAACGCGTGCTCGCCGTCACCAAGTGCGATATGCTGGACCAGGAGCTGATGGACGAGATAGAACCGACGCTGCCCGAAAACATTCCGCACGTATTCATATCCGCCATTTCCGGCATGGGAGTCTCTACGCTGAAGGACATCCTTTGGGAAGAGCTGAACAAGGAAAGCAACAAAATAGAAGGCAAGATTGAGAGCATCGCCCACCGCGCCAAAGACATGAGCCACCTGCAGGAAGAGCTGAAGGACGAAGGCGAGGACGAAGACCTGAGCTACGAATACGTGGACGAAGACGAAGAGATTGAGGACCTCGAAGACTTCGAATACGAAGAAGAGGATTGGGAGGAAGAGAAATCATGATTGCCCTCACAGAAGATAAGAAAATGTTGGGATATGAGGTGCTTGCCCCGTATCCCGACATTTTTTGTTTTACGACCACCCGTCACGGCGGATACAGCAGCGGCAACTATGCCTCCTTCAACTGCACCCCTTACACCGATGACGATGCCGGTTGCGTACGCCGGAACCGGGAAGCGTTATGCAATGCCATGCCCGTGCGCCCGCAGGAACTTATCATCCCTTTCCAAACCCACGGCACCCGTTCGCTCATCATCGACGAGACCTACCTGAAGGCAACACACGACGAACGGCACTCCATGCTGCAAGGCATCGATGCACTGATTACCGCCACGCCCGGTTGTTGCATCTGCATCTCTACTGCCGACTGCATCCCGATACTGCTATACGACAAACGGCACAGTGTCGTTGCCGCCGTCCATGCCGGTTGGCGCGGAACGGTGAACCGCATCCTTGCGAAAACCCTCCGCCGGATGCAGGATGCCTATGGTACGGAAGGGGAAGACGTCACAGCCTGCATCGGTCCGGGCATCTCACTCGCCGCTTTCGAAGTGGGCGACGAGGTCTACGAAGCCTTCCGCACCGAAGGTTTTCCCATGGAGTACATAGCTGTCTGGAAACCGGAGACACACAAATATCACATCGACCTTTGGGCTGCCAACCGCCTGCAACTCTCCGACTTCGGCATACCGGCGGCACAAGTGGAGACGGCAGGCATCTGTACCTACCAACATCACGAAGATTTCTTCTCGGCACGCCGGCTGGGCATCAAGTCGGGACGCATACTGAGCGGCATCATGCTGAACAGCCCGGCGAAGTGACGCTTGTGTCACAACGCATCGGGACGTTCCACCCCCAGCATGGCATAAAACTCCACGACATCGGCCTCACCCAAACCGTATTCCGCAGCAGTCTGTAGCATCTCCTTGTAGTTGGGAGAGGTGTTGAGGTATTTGCGTTCGAAGTAATCGTACTTGATGTACGCCATGAAGTAGTAGAACACCGGACGCATCTCTATCAGCGTAGCGGCATTGAGGTACTCCAGCGCCTTGTCGATATTGGCGCGGGGCGTGACGAACGCCTTCTTCCCCTGTAGCAGTGCCACGGCAGCCAGATAGAACGGTTCGGCGCTGTCGAAATTGTCCGGCATCGCCTTGACGAAGGCTTCCACCGCCTTGTCGTACATTTTAAGGCGCAGGTAGCAGATGCCCACCGAAGTATTCACTTCCCGGCTATCGGGGTGTTCCGCCAGCGTCTTGCGATAGGCACCGGCATACTTGTTGATTTGGGGCAACGGGATGGATGCCACGCTGCTATAGGATGAAATCATCACGGGCTGTTTGCAATATTTGCAGGTTTTCTGCTCCGTAGAGACGTGTCCCCCGCAATTAGGACACTCCAAAGATATTACTGTCATAATCGTAGTAGTTATTATTTATAGAAGAATGTGCCGAAACGGTTCATGTACACAATCTGTTCTCAAGAATTGCTGTCGGTTTGCGCCAACAAGGAACCCACTATCAGCCATATCAGCGTAAACACGATGATAAGGGCTATGTACCATTTCAGCGCCAGCACTGCCGACAACAGTATGCCGTAGAGCAGCATCCACCCGATTCCTGCCATCACATAGAAGAAAGCGCAGATACCCATCGCCGCCCGGAATGCCACCGAAAAGCCGTCGCCGCCACGCAGCAAGGCCAGCCATCCGAAGAAGACGCCCTCCAGCAGCAGCGTATAACACAGGTTGACATAGAATAGCGCACCGCTCTCTTCGGGCTGGAAGAGGAAAAACAGCAGAACAGTAGCGGCAATCACCACTGTCGGCATCACGACATTTGCAAAAGTGTTTATCTTGTTACTCATGGTTACCTATCTATTAATCATTCATACATCCCGCGTCGTACGGGCATTCGTCCGTTCACAAGCAAGTGCCCGCCCGTTTACACCACAGGAGGTGGCGGAGGAGGCACAGCCCCGAACAAAGACGCGAGATCGGGACGCGAAGAAGCGGCAGCCCACTGCGGCATACCGGCGGTCCAGACGTAGCTGTCGGGAGTTAGGTTACCCTGCTGCACCAGTTGCTGCAACTGTTGCAGGCTGAAAGGTCCTTGCTGCACATTGTTCACCAGCACATGGTAGCTGGTGGCAGCAGGAGGCGGAGGAGGTACGGGCTGCGCATTCATGGTGCCTGCAGCGATGCCCGACATCTGCGTACCCATGGCGCCGCCGATGCCTACGCCCATTCCCAGTCCCATGCCTGCACCCATCATCTGCCCTGCACCGCCTTCGTTGCCGGCGGCCGTTTGCATGACATCGAACTGGCGCTCTTGCTGGTAGTTGTAGCCCAACATATTCATGCGGCGGCGTTCGGCAAATGTAGCCGCGTCGGTCGCCTGGTTTTCGAGCAGGATTTTGCCTTCCTCGCTATTCTTGTCGTAGTCGATGTTCTCGATGTTGAACTGTTCCAGGGCTATGCCGTAGCGCACGACCTGTTCGCTCAGGATGCGCTGCGCATAGTCGCGCACAGCCGTACGCCGGGCATTAATCTGCGCGATGCTGACCTGCTGTTCGGCAATGAAAGCGCTGATGCACTCGCCGATGCGGTCGGATATGATATCCCCGAAGAAATCTTCGATGTATTCGGTAGACACCTCGCCTTTCGTACCCACCATTTCGGTCAGGAACACCGTACTGTCCGTAATGCGGATGGCAAACGAACCGCGGCACCTCACCGGGACAGGAATCCCATAGAGCGGGTCGAGCAGCGGAATGGGGCTTGGGGTACCGAAGAACAATCCGGCATGAGGCCGTTTGTCGATGAACCAGACTTCCGCCGTAAAAGGCGTGCGCCCACCAAAGGGCAGATTCACCAGTTTCTGAAGTATCGGAAGATTTTTGGCAGAGAGCGTATGTGTATCGGGACCGAACACATCGGCTATCGCTCCCCCTTTCACGAACACGGCTTCCTGCCCCTGATGCACAATCAGTTGCGCGCCGATGGAAAGGTTGTCGTAAGGGAATTTCCAGACCAGCTCGTCGTCACTTTCCACGCTGCGCACAATCCGGTCTATCATACCCTTCCGCTCTTCGCCCTGGCCGTCATACGTACGACCGTCGTTGCGTAGTTTATTAAAGAATCCCATGGTAATCAGTTTTTAAGTGTTAATAGGGAGCATCGTCAACGTACGTTGCCCCGCAAGTGAAAAAGACCCGCCTGATTGTCTTGTATCCGCCCACAATCAGACCGAAACGCCGGAACACGGCTATGGCATATTCGCTGCACGAAGGGCGGCAGTGGCAACGGCGTCGGATATGCTCGGGCGCATGGCGCTGGTAGAGCATCACCATCAGTATCGCCAGCCAGCGGCCGAACAGGAGCAAGAACAGCACCTGCACCGACAGATAGCCGGCAACAGCACCCATCGCCGTCCATTCGCATACCAGCCGGGCACAGAGCTGCACCATTCCTTCGTAGATAAATAACAGCGGCAGGAGAAGCAGACAATTTACGTTCGGGCGGGACAAAGGCCGCCGCAAACAATAATCTCTTATCTCTTCTTCTGCCGCCATGCTTGTTTCGTAGAAAAAGCGAGCGGACTATGCGTTTTTCTTCTCGCGCAGTTTGGCTTTCATGCCCTTGATGGAACGTTCGCTCTCTTCGTTGGGCTCCATTGCGCAATAGAGTTTGTCGCCGGGAACGACCAACGAGAACTTGGAAGTCTCCACATTCTCCTTCTTCCAGATTTTGGCGTTCTTGTCATACTCGCTGCGCATCTCTTCGGTTTCGGTCGAAGTAGAGAAGTTCGTGATGTCTTTGTAGAAGTATTCGTCGGTGCTCTCCTTCTTATCGTCACAGTCCATGTTCAGCGTATACTGGTACATATATACCTGCGTCGCGCTGAAGAACAGCCATGTAATCTGGTAGCAGGAGCTTCTCCACAGGTTGTCATCGCCCTTGCGTCCCCAAGCCTTGTCGAACTTGTAGCCTTCGAAGGTCACCGGCGCGATTTCCTGCAACTCATCCTCGTCCAGGCCGATTTTCGCGAGCGCACGCTTCTTGAAATCGAAACTGTTGACTGCCTTGCGCACCATGGCGTCGTACTCGCTGTCGCTCATGCGTTTGGCTCCGCAACCCTCGTTCAGGAAATAACGGATTACTTTCTTCTGGTCGTCAGTCCTGCTTTTTTCTTTGATGGCTATCTTCACAGCTTCCGAATCGTGAGAACCCAGAAACCACCACGCTGCAACCAATGCAATAATAAGGATTAAGAAAAACATAATTGATATTTTTTACAGTTAAACATATAAGATTAATTAAAACTGTCCAAAGGTAAACCTATCAAACTTTAAAACGCATTAACATACGTCGATTTTATCAACATACAGTGTATACAACTCTCTACACATCCAGTTTGCAGCAGGATATCACATCGCCTTCGTCACTCAGGCGCTCCTTGTCCACAAGCTTCACGACGATGTACTTTTCTTTCGCGGCATTCTCCGGACGGACAAGCAGCGATGCGTCGGATATATAATATGAAAAGAAGTCGAACTCCAACACCTCGGAGATGGAGAGCAGCAAGTCGACGTCGATGCTCTTCCGCTCGAATATGTCGTAGACGGTGGCGCGGGTGCGGTTTATCGCAGAGGCAAAGTCTGACACCGTGAACCCTTGTTCCAGCATCCTCCGCTTTATCAGTTTACCTATATGTATGTTTTTCTTCATACCGGCTTCCTCATTCAGCATCCCGGTCCTCCCTCGGGAAAAAACAGATAAAGATATCGAGCTATAAAAAAACAGAGACGTGGAGAACACGCTGTGATACTGAAACCAAGCATCGCCAAACGCCTCACCAAGGTACACACAATTCCTCCACGCCTGAATTATAGGAATCAAGTGCACAGTGGCACACTGCAATGCCTACAAAACAGAACGAGAAAGCTGTAATGTTTGTCCCTTGATTAAAAATTTGGCGAATTTCGGTTCCAAGGCAAAGCTTACGCTTCTCTTTTCTTATATATAAATACGCGTCCGGGCACGAGACCGCTGTCTCTCCCGTCGGACGACAGGGCAAAAGTAGTAAAAAAAAGACAATATGCCACGGAGAAGCGAAGAAAGCGGCAACTATATTTGAAAGAATTATAGTTTATAGCTACTTTTGTGGATATTATCCATTCAAAAACGAACCAAAACGACATGAAACTGAATCCGGAAGACGCCCCCAAGAACTACCTCTATTGCTTCGCCACCGACGAGCAATGCCCGCAATGCAAGGAATGCCTGCGTTCGCGGGTAGCGAAGTTTCCCCTGAAACTACGCAAAAGCGCAAAACCCGTAACATTCACCGTAGACCCGCGCTACATCGCCTCACTACAGGGGAAAAGCGCTTGCACCCTCTTCCGCTCCGCCGCGCCCAAGCTGTTTGCCCGCGGAATGTCGCGGCTGTACGACGAAGTGCCCGGCAAGCTGACGAACGAACTACGATGGAGAGTGCAAAACTGCTTCTCATGCCGCAGCTTCTACTTCAGCAGCCGGAAGGGAGACAGGCTCATCAGTCCCGACGAACAGCAGAAGATTGCCGCCGTGTTCCAACAGTTGTGCCCGAACATACAGCCTGTGTACGACAGCTTCGAAGAAGCGTTCGAATGGTAGTAAATGGACGCTTGCCGGACGGACGTTTTTTTTCACTGAAAGCCAGCCGTTTACGAGCTCATTCTGGTTTTCCAAAAATAAACTCTCAGTTTATCCTGCATAAACTCACAATTTATCAGTAATAAACTAACAGTTTTTTAGTAAAAAACTCTCAGTTTATGTGGGATAAACTGGCAGTTTACTTCCGATAAATCCGAATAAACTCGCAATGTACTTATTATCAAGCAATAGAAAGGGCGATGCGACAGGCAGCTTGCAGGGCAAAGGCATACCACCAAATTCGCTCTTCCACTTAGTTAGGAAATACGGGAAATAATCGTACCTTTGTAATTGATAACCCATTTATGCAAACCCGCTATGACAATAATGGAACTGAGACAATCGCTGTTCAACGAGGTAAACGCCTTGCTCGACAACGAAGAACTGACACGAGCCGCTATCCGTGCGTTGCAAAAGCTTCGCAAAGGACTCCAGTCAGCACAACGTGAGAAAGAAAAACAAACCATGCTTGCAGACCTGACAGAAGCATTCCAAGAACTGAAATCAATGCAAGAAGGAAAACTACAAGCACGTCCTGTCGGAGATTTACTGAAAGAACTTGAAGAAGAAAACTTGGAGGAAGAAGGAGGCAAACAATGATTTCCATCGTCACTTTGCCTCAATTCGACAAGAACATCAAAAAAATCTGCAAAAAATACCGCTCACTGCACACAGACCTCGCCCGGCTGATACAAGAATTGCAGGACAATCCCTATTTAGGTACTGACTTAGGCGGCAGAGTGCGTAAAATCCGCCTTGCCATCACCACCAAAGGAAAAGGCAAACGGGGCGGAGCACGTGTACTTACAGATACGGAAGCCGTAATCAGTCTGGAAGAAGGACGTATCGTCCTACTCACCATTTACGACAAAACCGATATAGAAACCTTGTCCGACGCCACTATCACAGCACTGGTCAAAGAAGCACGCAACCTGTAGAGTACACCGAATCCCATAGGCAGAAGACCGGACATCCGAAAATTGAAAAAGACATCCTCCATGAGCTACCAATTCACCCTATCCCCCGAACTCCACGACCGCTGCCCCGAATACCGCGGCGTAGCCGTCTGTGCCGAAGTATCCAACACCCCGTTCTGCGCAGAACTGTGGCAAGAGATAGACACCTTCACCCGCGAGCTGCGCGCCACCGAAACCGCCGACAGCACCAAGCTCCATCCCGCCATCGCCGCCACGCGCGAAGCCTACCGCCGCTGCGGCAAAGACCCCAGCCGCTACCGTCCCTCTGCCGAAGCCCTGCGGCGCCGCCTGCTGCGCGGACTGGAGCTGTACCGCATCGACACGCTGGTCGACCTCATCAACCTCGTATCCCTGCGCACCGGCTACAGCATCGGCGGTTTCGACGCCGACAAGATACAGGGCAACGCCCTCACCCTCGGCATCGGACGCGCCGAAGAGCCCTTCGAAGGCATCGGACGCGGCGTGCTCAACATCGAAGACCTGCCCGTGTGGCGCGACGCACTGGGCGGCATCGGCACCCCCACCAGCGACAACGAACGCACCAAGATGGGACTCGCCACCCGCCGCATCCTCGTCATCGTCAACGGCTACAGCGGACGGGACGGGCTGGAAGAAGCCGCCCGCATGACACAGCAGCTCCTGCGCAGATACGCCGCTTCCGACGGCGGAACGGCAGTCTGTTTCTGATAAGCCACAACTTTTGCATTGAAAGGAGTTATCGGGAGTTAAAAGGAGTTATCAGCCGACAAGTCGGCTTAGGAGTTAAAGCCGATACTTCTGTAATGGTTTCCTACATACAAGAGTATCGGCTCTAACTCCTCTAACTCCTAACAAAGTGATAACTCCTTTAACTCCTAACAAAGTGACAACTCCTCTAACTCCTTAAAAGCAAAAGCCGTGCGGATAAACAAAAAATAATACACGGAAGCGCCCAAGTATCCAAACGTTTCACTACATTTGCAGACATTTCACCCGAAAAAGAACAAGTATTGAACATTAAAACATATCGATGATAGAGAAACTGATTGTCCTTGAGGATATCGACCCGGTTATCTTTTACGGCGTAAACAACGCCAATATGCAACTGATAAAAGCTTTGTATCCCAAACTCCGCATCGTTGCCCGCGGCAATGTCATCAAAGTCCTGGGAGACGAAGAGGAAATGTGCGCGTTCGAGGAGAACATCACCAAGCTCGAAAGGTATTGTGCCGAATACAACTCACTGAAGGAGGAAGTCATCATTGATATCATCAAAGGCAACGCCCCGCAGGCGGAGAAGGCGGGCAACGTCATCGTGTTCAGCGTAACGGGAAAACCGATTATCCCGCGCAGCGAAAACCAGCTGAAACTGGTGGAAGCTTTCGCCAAGAACGACATGGTGTTCGCCATCGGTCCCGCCGGTTCGGGCAAGACCTATACCGCCATCGCCCTTGCCGTGCGTGCCCTGAAGAACAAGGAAATCAAGAAAATCATCCTCAGCCGCCCCGCCGTAGAAGCCGGCGAAAAGCTCGGTTTCCTGCCTGGCGACATGAAGGACAAAATAGACCCGTACTTGCAGCCCCTCTACGATGCCTTGCAGGACATGATACCCGCCGCCAAGCTGAAAGAGTACATGGAACTGAACATCATCCAGATTGCTCCCCTCGCCTTCATGCGCGGACGCACGCTGAACGATGCCGTCGTCATCCTGGACGAAGCGCAGAACACCACCACCCAGCAAATCAAGATGTTCCTCACCCGCATGGGCATGAACACCAAGATGATTGTCACGGGCGACATGACGCAAATCGACCTGCCCGCTTCGCAGACTTCGGGACTGGTGCAGGCACTCCGCATCCTGAAAGGCGTAAAAGGCATCAGCTTCGTGGAGTTGAACAAGAAAGACATCGTCCGCCACAAACTGGTGACACAGATTGTGGAAGCTTATGAGAAGTTTGAGGAAGCTACGAAGTTACGAGTGACGAGTGACAAGTTACGAGTTACAAGTGACAAGTTACGAGTTACAAGTGACAAGTTACGAGTTACGAGTGACGAGTCGAAAGAAAACGGGAAAAAGCATAAACAGGAATAAAAGAATGGGAGAGATACGAACACACAAAGATTTGAAGGTATGGCAGAAAAGCATTGAATTGGTCATGCTTGTCTACAAGCTGACCCAACAATACCCTAAAGAGGAATTATATGCCATCACGAATCAAATCAGAAGATGTGTCACGTCTATTCCCGCCAATATAGCGGAGGGTTCCGGCAGAAAAAGCAAAGCCGAACTCATACACTTTCTGTATATCTCCTTAGGGTCGGCAAGTGAACTGGAGACATTCCTTATCATTTCCGAGAAACTGCACTACATTACTTTTAAAGAATATAATGAGAGTACAGATGCCTTGAATGAAATTATAAGGATGATTGGAGGATTAATAAACTCATTAAAAACAAACAATACGAGCGCAACCTCTCGTAGCTTGTAGCTCGTAACTAAAAAACTATAAATATGAAAGCATTAACAGCAACTGAATTTAACTTTCCCGGACAGAAGAGTGTCTATCACGGAAAGGTGCGCGATGTGTATAACATCAATGGTGAAAAGTTGGTCATGGTAGCAACCGACCGTATCTCGGCATTCGACGTTGTATTGCCGAAAGGGATTCCCTACAAAGGTCAGATGCTGAACCAGATTGCCGCCAAGTTCCTGGACGCCACTACCGACATCTGCCCCAACTGGAAGATGGCTACGCCCGACCCGATGGTGACGGTAGGCGTGATGTGCGAAGGCTTCCCGGTGGAAATGATTGTACGCGGCTACCTCTGCGGCAGTGCATGGCGTGCCTACAAGAGCGGTGTGCGCGAAATCTGCGGCGTGAAGCTGCCCGAAGGCATGAAGGAGAACCAGAAGTTCCCCGAACCCATCATCACCCCGACCACGAAAGCTGAAATCGGCGAGCACGATGCCGACATCTCCAAGGAAGAAATCCTTGCCAAGGGCCTTGCCACTCCCGAAGAGTATGCCCTGCTGGAGCAGTACACCCTCGCCCTCTTCAAGCGCGGCACGGAAATCGCGGCAGAACGCGGTCTGATTCTCGTCGACACCAAATACGAGTTCGGCAAGCACAACGGCACCATCTACCTGATGGACGAAATCCACACCCCCGACTCCAGCCGCTACTTCTACTCCGAAGGCTACGAAGAGCGTTTTGCCAACGGCGAACCGCAAAAGCAACTCTCCAAGGAGTTCGTCCGCGAATGGTTGATGGACAACGGCTTCCAAGGAAAAGAAGGACAACAGGTTCCGGAAATGACCGATGAAATCGTCACCTCCATCAGCGAACGCTACATCGAGCTGTACGAACACATCACCGGTGAGAAGTTCGTCAAAGAAGATACCAGCAACATCGCCGGACGTATCGAAAAGAATGTAACGGAATACTTGATTTAGTGATTAGTGATTAGTTCTATAGTGATTAGTGATAAGTGATATTACTATAGAACTAATCACCAACCACTATAGAACTAATCACTAATCACTATAGAACTAATCACTATAGAACTAAAAACCATGTCCTACCCCCAAGAACACATCAAGCCTTATAGCAGTGAAGGTAAGAAGAGCGAACAGGTCGAAGAGATGTTCGACAACATCGCACCCGCGTACGACAAGCTGAACCATGCCCTGTCGATGGGCATAGACCGCAGTTGGCGCAAGCGGGCGATTGACGCGCTCCGCCCCTTCCGTCCCCGGCGCATCATGGATGTGGCGACCGGAACCGGCGACTTCGCCCTGCTTGCCTGCCGCGAATTGCAGCCCGACACGCTGATAGGGACAGACATATCGGAAGGCATGATGAACGTGGGGCGTGAGAAAGTAAGACGGGCGCAGCTCTCGGACAAAATCTCCTTTGCCCGGGAAGACTGCACCTCCCTCTCGTTTGCCGACGGAAGCTTCGATGCCGTGACCGTGGCGTTCGGCATCCGCAACTTCGACGGACTGGACAAAGGGCTCTCCGAAATGTGCCGCGTACTGACGCCCGGCGGACATCTCGTCATCCTGGAACTCTCCACACCGGACCGCTTCCCGATGAAACAGCTCTTTACCGTCTACGCCAAGGTGGTCATCCCGCTGCTCGGCAAGTGCGTCTCCAAAGACAACAGCGCCTACACCTACCTGCCGCAGAGCATCCGCGCCTTCCCGCAAGGAGAGGTGATGCAAGGAGTCATCCGCAAGGCAGGGTTCAGCGAGGTAAGCTTCAGGCGGCTGACCTTCGGGATATGCACCCTATATATCGCTAAGAAATAGTCATTTATTATTCCCCCATTTAACACAACATTTGGATATGCAGAAATACGGTTTAATCGGTTATCCGTTGAAGCACTCGTTCTCCATCGACTACTTCAACGAGAAATTCAAAGCAGAGAACATCGACGCTGAATATGTGAACTTCGAGATTCCCAGCATCGAAGACTTCATGGAAGTGATTGAAGAAAACCCCAACCTCTGCGGGCTCAACGTGACCATCCCCTACAAAGAACAAGTCATCCCCTACCTGGACGAACTGGAGAAGGATACCGCCAAGATAGGCGCGGTCAACGTCATCAAGATTGTCCGCCTGCCCAAAGGCAAGGTCAAGCTGATAGGCTGCAACTCGGACATCATCGGATTCACGCAGTCCATCGAACCCCTGCTGCAACCGCATCACAGGAAGGCACTGATACTGGGCACAGGCGGCGCTTCGAAAGCCGTATTCCGCGGACTGGAGAACCTGGGGATAGAGAGCACCTTCGTGTCGCGCACCAAGAAAGAGAGCAGCATCCTGACCTATGAGGAGCTGATGCCGGAGGTGATGGCGGAGCATACGGTCATCGTGAACTGCACGCCCGTGGGTATGTTCCCCAAGGTGGACTTCTGTCCGAACATACCGTATGAGTTGCTTACACCCAACCATTTGCTCTACGATTTGTTATACAATCCAAATGAAACGCTCTTCATGAAGCGAGGCAAGGCGCAAGGGGCTGTCACCAAGAACGGGCTCGAAATGCTGCTGCTCCAGGCCTTTGCCGCATGGGAGATTTGGAACAGATGATTTCTAAAGGAGCTCTTTCGGAAGGAGTTAAAAGGAGTTATCGGGAGTTATCGGGAGTTATCAGCCCGCAAGCGGGCTTAGGAGTTAAAAGCCGATACTCCAGTTGATATACACCTTATAATGTATATGATATACACCTTATAATATATATGATATACACCTTATAATGTATATGATGTACACCTTATAATGTATATGATGTACACCTTATAATATATATGATAAGTCTGAGTATCGGCCTCTAACTCCCGATAACTCCCGTTAACTCCCGATAACTCCCTAAAAAAAGATACAGCCACATGAAGAAAACTTTGAAATACCTCGCCCTGGCAGTGGCAGTATTGTGCACGCTGCTGTTGTGTGGCAGTTACTATATGTTAGGATACGCCCTGCGTCCGGAAGAGCTTGCCTTGCGCAGCCGTGACGCAGAGGGTTCTTACGAGTATATGACCGACCAATATCCGGAGCTTCGTCCCTGGATAGACAGCCTGCAAACCGCCGACGCCCTGCGCGAACTCTACATCGAGGGCGAAGGCGGCAACAGCCTGCACGCCCTCTACATCGCCGCCGCACAGCCTACCGGCCGGACCGCCGTCATCGTGCACGGCTATACCGACAACGCCATACGGATGCTGCACATCGGCTACCTCTACAACCGCCTACTGGGCTACAACATCCTGCTGCCCGACCTGTACGGACACGGGCTGAGCGAAGGCGACCACATCCGCATGGGCTGGCACGACCGCCTCGACCTGCTGCAATGGACCGCCACCGCCGACGAACTGTTCGGCCGCAACCTGCCCGACACATTGGGCGGCGGCACGCAGATGGTGGTGCACGGCATATCCATGGGAGCCGCCACCACCATGATGGCATCGGGCGAGGTGGAACAAGGCATCTACCGACAGCCCTTCATCAAATGTTTTGTAGAAGACTGCGGCTACACCAGTGCCTGGGACGAGTTCCGCGGAGAGCTGAAGGCACAGTTCGGACTGCCCGCCTTCCCGCTGCTGCATACCGCCAGCCTACTCAGCCGGTGGGAATACGGCTGGAGCTTCCGCGAAGCATCCGCCCTGAAGCAGGTGAAGAAATGTACCCGCCCGATGCTCTTCATCCACGGCGATGCCGACACGTTCGTCCCCACGGCGATGGTCTACCGCCTGTATGAGGCAAAGCCCGAGCCCAAAGCGCTCTGGATAGTGTCCGGTGCCGCCCACGCCACTTCCTACAAGGAGCGTCCGCAGGAGTACGCCGACCGCGTGAAGGCATTCGTTGAAAAGTATATCCGATAATCTTGGCACCCGCCACTCGTAACCCGTAACTCGTAACTCGTCACTCGTAACTCTCATGAAACGATTCATCTCCATCACCCTGTTCCTCTGCCTGCTCGCCCTCGTGCAGGCACAAAGGGTCTATACCACCCGGAACATCCCCAAAGTACATCTTCAGGACCGGACGCGCTATGTCTGCAATCCCGAAGGCATCCTCTCCGCAGCCGCCACAGACAGCATAGACCGTATGCTCTATGCCCTGGAGCAGCAGACCGGCATCGAGACGGTGGTTGCCGTGCTCCCCTCCATCGGCGAGGAAGAGTGCTTCGACTTCTCGCACCGGCTGCTCAACGAATGGGGCGTGGGCAAGCGGGGGAAGAACAACGGGCTGGTCATCCTGCTGGTCACCGACCAGCGCTGCATCCAGTTCTACACCGGATACGGGCTGGAAGGAGCGTTGCCCGACGCCCTCTGCAAGCGTATCCAGACGCGTGACATGATTCCTTACCTGAAAGACGGCAACTGGGACGAGGGCATGGTGGCAGGCGTGCGTGCCGTCTGCGCCCGCCTGGACGGCAGCATGGAGAACGACGGCGAGACGGAGGAAGAAGAAGAGGAACTCTCCGTCATGGAAGTCCTCCTGCTGTTCTTCGGCTTCTCCGCCATCGGGTTGCTCATCGCATTCCTTGCCGTGCGCGCCGCCACGCGGTGCCCCAACTGCGGAAAGTACAAGCTTCAGCGGAGCGGCAGCACACTCGTCTCGCGCCGCAACGGGGTACGGACGGAAGACGTCACCTATACTTGCCGCAACTGCGGACATCGAGTGGTGCGCCGCCAGCAGTCGTACGACGAGAACTACCGCGGCAGGGGCGGCGGCAGCGGTCCGGTCATCTTCGGCGGGGGATTTGGAGGCAGCGGCGGAGGAGGATTCAGCGGCGGAAGTTTCGGCGGAGGCATGGGGGGCGGAGGCGGAGCGGGGTCGAGGTTTTAGTCCGCAGCCCCTCCCCCAAGGGGATGTGTCAAAATGAGAATTGGAACACAAATGACACGAATAACACACATCAACCATTTATAGAAGAGGATTGAAAATCAGTTGCCATTCGATTTTCTATCGGTGTAATTCATGTCATTTGCGTCATTTGTGTTCCTTCCTGCCATTTCGACACACCTTCGAAGATAGTCAGTGTGGCAATACATATATATATAGTATAAGATAATGAAACATCAGTATCAATTTCAAATAGATTAATAACCGCCCTTTCTCCTTACTCATTCTCTTCCTCCCTACGGGGGAGGGGGTGAGGGGGGAGGAGGGGCCAAATTCAAAAAGCATGAAAAGAACAACTATCATCATCCTCGTGGCCGCGGCACTACTCGCCCTTTGGGGCATCGGCGGCTACAACAGTCTCGTCAAGATGGACGAAAACGTCAGCGGACAGTGGTCGAACGTGGAAACACAATACCAGCGCCGTGCCGACCTGATTCCGAACCTTGTCAGCACGGTCAAGGGATATGCCGCGCACGAACGGGAGACGCTGGAAGGCGTGGTAGAGGCGCGCAGCCGTGCCACGCAGCTGACCGTCGGCGCCGGTGACCTGACCCCCGAGAGACTTGCCGAGTACCAGCGTGCCCAAGGCGCGGTGACCTCCGCCCTCGGCCGCCTGCTCGCCATCACCGAGAACTACCCCGAACTGAAGGCGAACCAGAACTTCCTCGAACTGCAGGCCCAGCTGGAAGGCACGGAGAACCGCATCAACGTGGCACGCACCAACTTCAACAACGCCGCCCGGGAGTACAACCAGACCATCCGCCGCTTCCCCACGAACATCCTCGCCGGCCTGTTCGGCTTCGACAGGCGCGCCTACTTCGAGGCTGCCGAGGGGGCCGCGCAGGCGCCGAAAGTGGAGTTCTGACGGCGGGAAGACGCAACACAGCTGTGTGACAAGATACGACACAGCTGTGTAATGATACACGACACAGCTGTGTAATAAGACACGACACAGCTGTGTAGCAAGGTACGACACAGCTGTGTAATGATGCACGACACAGCTGTGTAGCAAAACACGACACAGCAGCACACCAAGGCACGGCACGCCGCAGGACATCCACATAAAATATCCCCGCGCCATCCATTGCCGTTCCGAAAGAATCACTACCTTTACCCCTGCAGTTTCCACTAAAAAGAAAAGGAGGCCAGTATGTATAAGTACAAGCTCATCAAAAGACACAACCCGAACAAGAAGGATGCGCCCAAGAAATGGTACGCCATCCCCGTCAGCGAAACACCCCAGACCGTGAAAGCCATGACGCGCGCCGCCACGGAGAACACCACCACGGCACCCATCGAAATGGAAGCCGCCCTCGACCTGCTGGGCAAGCACGCGCGCCAGCAGTTGCAACAAGGACACACCGTACGCGTGGGCGACCTCGGCACGCTGCGCGTCACCTTCAACAGCGACGGAGTGGAAGACATCACCCAGTTCAACGCCGGGACGATGATTAAGACCCCGCGCATCATCTTCACCCCCAGCAAGGAGTTCCGCGAAAGCGTGCTCCAAGGCATCCAGTTCCAAGGCGGCGGAGTGCTCGAAGACGGCATCAGCTACGCCAGCATGGCCGACTACAAACGCGCCAAGGGCATCACCACCGGCGGCGGAGAGACCGGCGGCGGGAACACAGGCGGCGGGAACACCGGAGGCGGCGAAGAGACCGACCCGCTGGGATAACCCCGCCCCGACGGGACAACCCGGAAACTACAAGGAAAGCGCCCTCCCTCCCCTCCAAGAAACAAACCCGGAAACTACACCGCGAGGAAGAGGGAAGGCGCTTCCCACGTCCGCCCCGGCACCGTTCTCACCGCCCGTCCCGATACCGTCCTCACCGTCCGTCCGGCACCGTTCTCACCGCCCGCCCGACATTTTCTTCCCCGTTCCGGCACCGCTTCCGCAAAATTCATCTATATTTGCAACCATTACCAACCAAACCGACAGACCGGAATCATGAAACATCCAAGCAACCACCTGCCCATCCTGCTTCTCCTGCTGCTGCCGCCCCTGCTCCACGCCTGCAACGGCGACGTCTTCGTGGACGAAGTGCGGCTCCCCCTCACCGAAGCCACCCTCGGCGGCGACGGCGACACGCTGACCCTGCGCTTCAACACCTCGGAGTGGCAACTCTGCCACGCCTACCGCGGCGGATACGGCGACACCTACACCCATTACCTGGCCGGAAAGCTCTACGCGCCGGACGGCACCGACATGGGGTCCAACACCTGCCTGCTGGACCGGGAAGGCAAAATCGTGGTCGACTACCCACCCTACGAACTGACCTTCATCCGCCCCAACGGCCGCGAACTGCAAATCCTCCTCGGCGACAACCCCACGAACGAACCTTTCCGGTTCACCCTCGCAGTGGGCGACAAGCACTACTTCCGGCAAGAAGAGATACACCTCACGCAGCAGCCCGGCAGCGGCTACGTGATAGACCGCATCGCATACGAACTCATCCCCGGCTCGACGGCGACCGAAGTGGCCAACAACCTCTGCACCCCCTTCCTCAACCCCTTCGACGAACCGCAGAGGTACACCTACGACTTCAACAAACGCCACCACCGCCACATCAACCTCACGTGCGACACCCCCGTGCTCCTGGCGCCGACCGGAGACGGGGAACCCACCATCGAACTCCCCTCGGCCGACATCTCGCAAGGCATAAAACCCTGCACCGACCGCATACCCTACTTCCAATACGGCAATGCCCTGATAGACATGACACTCGCCCCTCCCTACGAACGGACCCTATTCATGCCACCGGGCCTCAGCCACATATACCGCGTCATAGAACGGCAAGTCTACCAGGCCGGATACACCCTCTACCTGCACAACGCCAAAACGGGGAAACCCCGCACCGTGAAAGGCACACTGCGCAGCGCAACGCCGACAAGGACACTCGGCTGGTACCTGCAAGACGACACCGATATGGACACGAACACCACACCCGACAACACGTGGAACGAGACTAACGCAACAAGCAACCATGAAAAAGATTCATAGACCACTACTGGCAGCCCTGCTGCTCCTTGCCGGACTATCCGCCAACGGGCTGCAGGCACAAGACACCGCCATGCCCGCAACGGCAGCAGACACGCTAGCAGACACTCCGGCAGACATCCCGGCAAACGCATCGACAAATGCCACAGCAAACGCATCAGCAAACGCCACGGTATCCCCCCTCCGCCACCCCGTCCACCGTCTCTCCGCCGACGTGCGCCCCGCCTACCTCGCCCCCACCAGCGGCTTCTTCAGGGGCGGCAACGGCTTCTACCAGGGAGGCAACAACAAGCGGCGGCGCATGAACACCTTCCTCTCCGCCCACCTGAAGTACGGCATCCAGTTCGACCCCGACTCGCGCCTCGGACGGCTCTATCCGCATACCACGCAGGGCATCGGACTCGCGGTCAACACCCTCTTCAACCACGCGGAAGCAGGTACGCCCGTAGCGCTCTACGCCTTCCAAAGCTCCCGCATCGCCCGCCTTGCACCCCGCCTGTCCTTGGACTACGAGTGGAACTTCGGCGCCTCCTTCGGCTGGAAGAAGTACGACGAGGAACTCAACCCGCACAACATGGTGAACGGCTCCCGCATCAACGCCTACATCAACCTGGGCTTCTTCCTGAACTGGCGCTTGTCGCCCCGCTGGAACCTCACCGCCGGCATAGAGGGCACCCACTTCTCCAACGGCAACTCCCACTACCCCAACGCAGGCGTCAACACCCTCGGGGCACGGATAGGCATCACCCGCAGCTTCGGCGACAGCCCGACCCTTGCCAAGGCAGAAGCCGCCCTGCCTCCCCGCGGACTGCCTTTCCGCCCGCACGTCAGCTACGACCTCACGCTCTACGGCGCCACCAAGATACGCGGCTGGGTGGACGAGTACGGCGGCAGCACGCTGGTGCCCGGTTCGTTCGGCGTGGCGGGCATCAACTTCAACCCGATGTACAACTTCCACCGCGTGCTTCGCGCCGGCCTCTCGCTCGATGCCCAGTACGACGAAAGCGCCAACCTGCGCGAACACCTGGCAGGCACGGACGAACACGGCGACCCGAAATTCTACCGCCCGCCCTTCAAGGAGCAGTTCAATGCAGGAGTGTCGGCACGCCTTGAGCTCGTGATGCCCGTCTTCTCCATCAACTTCGGCGTGGGATACCACCTCCTTCACAAGGGAAAAGACACGAAAGGATGGTATCAGGTGCTCGCCCTCAAGACGTCGCTCACCCGCAACCTCTACCTGCATACCGGCTATCAGCTGCAGAACTTCCACGACCCCAACCACCTGATGCTGGGACTGGGATGGCGGTTCAACGACCGGAGATGATGCTCCCACCAAATGAAAGAGCCGCACATCTGCCCCATACATTTCTCGCACAAACTCAAGGCTGTAACCGAAATAATCATTACTTTTGCACATTCAATTGAATAAACCTATTAACTCATGAGCAATCAACGATACATGATGCGAGGCGTCAGTGCATCGAAAGAAGATGTACACAACGCCATCAAAAACATCGACAAAGGTATTTTCCCGCAGGCTTTCTGCAAAATTATCCCCGACATTTTGGGCGGTGACCCCGAGTATTGCAACATTATGCACGCCGATGGCGCAGGCACCAAGTCGAGCCTTGCCTATATGTACTGGAAGGAGACCGGCGACCTCAGCGTATGGAAAGGCATCGCGCAGGACGCCCTGATTATGAACATCGACGACCTGCTGTGCGTGGGTGCCGTAGACAACATCCTCGTCTCCTCCACCATCGGACGCAACAAGCTGCTGGTGCCCGGTGAGGTCATCTCTGCCATCATCAACGGCACCGACGAACTGCTGGCCGAACTCCGCCAGATGGGCGTGGGCGTATATGCCACCGGCGGCGAGACGGCGGACGTGGGCGACCTGGTGCGCACCATCATCGTAGACTCCACCGTGACCTGCCGCATGAAGCGCAGCGACGTCATCGACAACGCCAACATCCGTCCGGGCGACGTGATTGTCGGACTGGCTTCCTACGGGCAGGCAACCTACGAGAAGGAGTACAACGGCGGTATGGGCAGCAACGGTCTGACCTCGGCACGCCATGATGTCTTTGCCAAATACCTGGCTGAGAAATACCCCGAAAGCTACGACAAGGCGGTGCCCGAAGAGCTGGTCTACAGCGGCGGACTGAAACTGACGGACAGCGTGGAAGGCAGTCCGTTGGATGCCGGAAAGCTCGTCCTCTCTCCCACCCGCACCTACGCTCCGGTGGTGAAGAAGTTGCTCGACGCCCTCCGTCCCGAAATCCACGGCATGGTGCACTGCTCCGGCGGCGCACAGACCAAGGTGCTGCACTTCGTAGGCGACAACTGCCGCGTCGTCAAAGACAACCTCTTCCCCGTCCCGCCCTTGTTCCGCACCATCAAGGAGCAGAGCGACACCGACTGGAGCGAGATGTACAAGGTGTTCAACATGGGACACCGTCTCGAAGTATACCTCTCTCCCGAACACGCCGAAGAGGTAATCGCCATCTCGAAGAGCTTCAACATCGATGCGCAGATTGTAGGCCGCATCGAAGAGAGCGAACGGAAGGAACTGATAATCAAGAGCGAGTTCGGAGAGTTCCGGTACTGATACATGGCAGTCGAACACAGAGGCACAGAGACACAGAGAGTTCTTTTTTGATTGAGAAGAGAGAGGGAGAATAAAACTCTGTGACTCCGTGTCTCTGTGTTGAATTTATTAAATAACGATGGACAACAAGATACTCTATATAATCAGCGGATGTAATGGGGCAGGAAAAACAACTGCCTCTTACACAATTCTGCCCGATATATGGCAGTGTAATGAGTTTGTCAATGCAGATGAATAAGACTTTTTCGATAGAAAGTACGTTAGCCACTAAATCATATAAGAATCTAATTGAAAGGGCACAAGGCAAAGGATATCAAGTAAAACTTCTATTCTTTTGGCTCGACTCCCCACAAACCGCCATCGAACGGGTAGCGCAACGAGTTCGTGAAGGAGGCCATAGCATTCCTTCCGATATAATTATCAGAAGATATTATGCCGGCATAAAGAATCTATTTAACATCTACATGAACTGCGTGGATTATTGGGTACTGGCTAATAACACGAACGGAAGCAGCGAATACATTGCAGAAGGAGGAAAAGGTACAGATTCCAATATTTTTGATTCAGAAACTTATAATAAAGTATTGCATTATGTCAGAGGATGAAAGAACTGAATTCAGAGAAAAGCTGCGCAAAGGATTAGACCGTGCGCGCTACAAACTCATTAAGGAAAAAGCATTGCGCAACGAAACACTCGTTGAAGGTGACTATCAGGGAGGTATACGTAAAGTTTCGGCACGTAAACTCTTAAAAGAACTCTATAACGAAACGATCACATTATAACCCTATTCATCAGACATGAAGAAGAAAATCATCGTCAGCCTCTGCGTATTGGTTGGTATGTCCTGCCTGCTTGGTATGTTCGCTTTCTTGATGGACACGTGGGGAGAAAGGAACTTCCTGCGCAAGGGCATCGGCATACTTGCCCTGATGGGGTGGGTAGTAATTACCTACCGGATGGCAACCTTGAAATATAAATGGATTAGAAGATTGGCTGAATGAACGAACACAGAGACACGGAGAGTTCTTTAGATTAAAATGATAAGAAGAGAATAAAACTCTGTGACTCTGTGTCTCTGTGTTGAGTTTATTAAATGTAACAGTCGAACACTGAGACACAGAGGACTTTTTAATAGATAGAGAAACAAAACTCTGTGTCTCCGTGACTCTGTGTTGAAACCAAATTAAATTATGGCAGAAAACAATACAATATTAGAGAAGCTGGACGGCCTTGTCGCCCGCTTCGAGGAAGTATCGACCCTGATTACAGACCCGGCGGTCATCGCCGACCAAAAGCGTTACGTCAAGCTCACCAAAGAGTACAAGGAGCTGGGCGACCTGATGGAAGCGCGCAAAGCGTATATGCAAGTGCTGGGCGGCATCGAAGAGGCGAAAGAGATTATCGCCAACGAAACCGACCCCGAGATGCGCGAAATGGCACGCGAGGAGCTGGATGCCTGCCAGGCGCGCCAGCCGGAACTGGAAGAGGAGATAAAGCTGCTGCTCGTCCCTGCCGACCCGCAGGACAGCCGCAACGCCATCCTTGAAATCCGCGGAGGTGCGGGCGGAGACGAAGCCGCCATCTTTGCCGGCGACCTCTTCCGTATGTACACCAAGTATTGCGAAGCGAAAGGCTGGCGGCTGGACATATCCAGCGCCAACGAAGGCGCCGCCGGAGGCTTCAAGGAAATCATCTGCTCGGTGACGGGCGACAACGTGTACGGCACACTGAAGTATGAGTCGGGCGTACACCGCGTACAGCGCGTGCCTGCTACCGAGACGCAGGGACGCGTACACACCTCCGCCGCTTCCGTGGCAGTGCTGCCCGAAGCCGAAGAGTTCGACGTCGTCATCAACGAAGGGGAAATCAAATGGGATACCTTCCGAAGCGGCGGTGCTGGCGGGCAGAACGTGAACAAGGTGGAATCGGGCGTACGACTGCGCTACAACTGGAAGAACCCGAACACGGGCGTCGTAGAGGAAATCCTCATCGAATGTACCGAGACGCGCGACCAGCCGAAGAACAAGGAACGCGCCCTCTCGCGCCTGCGCACCTTCATCTACGACAAGGAACACCAGAAGTACATCGACGACATCGCCTCCAAACGCAAGACGATGGTCTCCACCGGCGACCGTTCGGCAAAGATACGCACCTACAACTATCCGCAGGGACGAATCACCGACCACCGCATCAACTACACCATCTATAACCTCGCCGCTTTCATGGACGGCGACATCCAAGACTGCATCGACCACCTCATCGTAGCGGAGAACGCGGAGCGGCTGAAAGAGAGCGAACTTTAAAGATTTATGATTTATAATTTATGATTTATGATTGGCCATGCGGGATGAAGGGGGCTGTTGATTCGGAATTATCCTACCGGTGCCAATACCCAGCCAACCATCACTCATAACTCATAAATTATAAATCATAAATCATAAATCTAAAATCATAAATCATAAATCTAAAAGCCATGAAGGGATTATCAGTAGGAAAGGCATTCCACACGGCCATCACGGCATTCCGGAACTGCCTGAAACGCTTCCCGATTACGGTAGCCTTCATTTTCGTATTCACTGCCTACCGCATCCGCCTGACAGCGACCCACTGGAAAGGGGAAGACCGGCTGCTGTTCGTCATCGCCTACTACCTGTCGGTAGGCATCGTGCTCTCGCTCACGCTCCACCTGTGGAGCGAAGAGGTGAAACGCCGCTCGTGGAAGATTGGCGTGCAACTTGCCGCACACGCCCTGCTCATAGCCGACGCTTTCCTGCTCTACCACTATCTCGACACCGAACACTCGTTGCTCGCAATCGGTATCGCCCACGCGGCAGCCCTCCTTGCCGTGGGGCTATCCATCTTCTTCCTCTCGTTCCTGCACCGCGAGAAAAACGACATCGCCAGCTGGAACTTTGCATTGAACACCGTCTGCGCATTCGCCGTCACCCAGGTGATAGGACTTATCCTATGGGCAGGCATCAGCCTGCTGCTCTTCTCGCTGCACCAGCTGTTCGACATTCACATCGACGGGAAATGCTATATCTATATCTACTACCTGTGCTGCATAGCGCTCGCCCTCACGCTGTTCCTCGGCCTGCTGCCGCAAGGAGCTGCCAAGCACAACCGCGAGCCGCACTCATCGCCCTTCCTGAACGGCGTCCTGCACTACCTGTTCCTGCCCCTTACCGCCGGCTACCTGACAGTGCTCTACGTCTACGCCGCCCGCATCCTTATCCGTTGGGAACTGCCTACGGGCTGGGTGTCGTGGCTTGTCGTGGCGTTGATGACGGTGTGCCTTGCCATCGAGTTCGGACTGTATCCCACGCGGCTCAAGGAAGGCAAGCGGTTCGACAACCGGGTGGCACGCTGGATGCCCGTGCTGATACTGCCGCTGTTGCTGCTGATGACGGTGGGCATCGCGCGCCGCTTCAACGACTACGGCATCACCCTCAACCGTCTCTACCTTGCCACGCTCAACGGCTGGTTCTACTTCGTCTGCATCGGGCTGTTCGTCTGCAAGGCACGACGCATCAACTGGATACCCATCTCGTTCGCCGTCATCTTCCTGCTGACATCGGCGCTGCCGGTGAACTACGTCAGCCTTTCGCGCAGCTACCTGTTGAGAAAGGTAGAGACTACGATAGCGAGCACCTACAAGGGTACGCTGCCCATGAGCAACGAGCAATACCTCGACTGGCTGAAGACGTTGCCCGCCGAAGAGGCATTGGCAGTGAACAGCCGACTGAAAAAGCTGGATGACCTCTACCGCGACACAAGCATCTACCGACTGGTAAGCAAGAGCATCAGCTATTGGTCGGCAGAGACCTACATAGAGGACGAAGAGGTTGTAGCCGTGGACGCCGTAACCGTAGCCGACGAAGCGGACGAGATAGACATCACCAAGCTGAAGCAAAAGTACTACAGCAACCAGGTCATCCCCAAAGTGAACCCGTTGGACCTCTCCGGTAGCTATACGAAAATAATGCTGTACGATGAAGCCACGGACACCCTCGACTTGCAGGCATTGCGGACAGGCACCATTGCCTTCGCCCTGCCCACCCCCGACGGCAAAGCGACACCGGACACCGCCTACGTGTCACTGCAAGACCTGCGCAAATGGGACAAGCTGGGCAGCTTTACACCGCAAACACTTCGCTGCAACCGCCCGGAAGACAAGTTCGTGCTAACCCTCTTCCGCCTGGACATCGACAATCCCCGCCTACAGGAATCCGCCACCCTGGACTTCAGCGGCGTCTATCTAAAGAAATAACCATCAACCCACCATAAATCATAAATCATAAATCATAAATCATAAATCATAAATCTTAAAATGAACAAGCAAGAATTATTCGAGAACATCATGCGCAAGCAGTCCTTCCTCTGCGTAGGCTTGGACACCGATATCAAGAAAATCCCCGAACACCTGCTGCAGGAAGAAGACCCCATCTTCGCCTTCAACAAGGCCATCATCGACGCCACCGCCGACCTCTGCATCGCCTACAAGCCCAACCTCGCCTTCTACGAAAGCATGGGCGTGAAAGGCTGGATTGCCTTCGAGAAGACCGTGAACTACATCAAGCAGAACTATCCCGACCAGTTCATCATCGCCGACGCCAAACGCGGCGATATCGGCAACACTTCCGCCATGTACGCCCGCACCTTCTTCGGCGAGCTGGACATCGACTCCGTCACCGTGGCCCCCTACATGGGCGAAGACAGCGTGACGCCGTTCCTCACCTACGAAGGCAAATGGGTCATCCTGCTCGCACTGACCAGCAACAAAGGCTCGCACGACTTCCAGCTGACGGAAGACCCGCAAGGCGAACGCCTTTTTGAAAAGGTGCTGCGCAAGAGCCAGGAGTGGGCAAGCGACGAGCAGATGATGTACGTGGTAGGCGCCACGCAAGGACGCGCCTTCGAAGACATCCGCAAGATTGTCCCCGACCACTTCCTCCTGGTGCCCGGCATCGGCGCGCAAGGCGGTTCGCTGGAAGAAGTCTGCAAGTACGGCATGACGAGGACCTGCGGGCTGATTGTCAACTCCAGCCGCGGCATCATCTACGTGGACAAGACCGAGAACTTCGCCGCCGCCAGCCGCAAGGCTGCACAGGAAGTGCAGGCGCAGATGGCGGAGCAACTGAAAGCGATACGCTGAACGGAAGCGAAAGACTAAAAAGAAGAGGATGTGCCGAAACGGTTTCGGCATATCCTCTTCTTCGTTCTCGCTGCATCACTTTGCAGTGACGCTGCAATCACTTTGCAGTGACGCTGCAATCACTTTGCAGTGACGCTGCAACCGCTTTGCAGTGGCGCTGCAACTATAGATGCAGTAGCACTGCAACCCTTTTGCAGTAACGCTGCAACTATAGATGCAGTAGCACTGCAAAGCGGTTGCAAAAATTTGCAGCAGCAATCCCGTGGCAATCAGCCTGCAACCTGCGGCTCACGTCACCTCTTGAACTGGTCCCGGTAACTGCTTCCACGCGTATACCGCGCCACACGGTTGAACTTCACCACAGGGATGCGGAACAACCCCTCGGAAACGAACAACGACACGGTATCGCCCTTGTGCAGCCGTGCATACCGCTTCTGTTCTATCTGCAGCTCCTTGCTGTAGCCGTCGCCGAACTTTACCCGCATATAGTATACACTGTACGCCTCGCCCTGCACATAACGGTTCCGCCCCGTTCGGCGCGACTTGTGGCGCGTCTTCTGATACTTCGCCTCCACGACGGCGTTTCTCTCCCCGCCCCTTTCATCATCGGCCAAGGCATAGTTGCCGATATAGAACAGTGCCAGCCCGAGGACACACGTGCAGAGGGAGTGGCACAGATAATTGGGAGCGAACTTTGCAGAACCCGTCAACCACACCCACATCCTCGCCTTCCACAAGTACATTCCGGAAAGCAGCCCCACAAGGGCAAAGCCCGTGAGCGGCGTGCTGAAATCGACAAGCGTATATTGCGACAGCGAATATGCCCCCACGGAGAAACACACGAGCAGCACGATGACTGCGACGATGACGCCGTTACGATAATTACCTTTCATTTTCATAGCCATATCCTGTTCAAGTCTTATGATTATTTCGTACTTTTGCGGGCAACAAACATACAATATTTTAAACAATATGAAAAAAGTAGCATCTAAAATCTTTATGGTTATGGCGCTTTTTGTCATAGCCACGCCTGCCAACGCACAGTTCAACCTGAAGAAAGCCATCGGCGGTGCAGCCAAAGCAGTAAAAGCATTTACACTTACGGACGAGCAAATGGCAGCCTACGTCAAGGAGTCCGTCGACTGGATGGACACGCACAATCCCGTACTCCCCGAAGACAACCCTTATACGCAGCGCCTTAGGAAGCTGACCGAAGGCATCACCGATGCCGACGGTATTCCATTGAACTTCAAGGTATACCATGTGATAGACATCAACGCCTTCGCCTGTCCCGACGGAAGCGTACGCGTGTTTTCCTCGCTGATGGACATCATGAACGACGACGAACTGGTCGGAATCATCGGCCACGAAATCGGCCACGTAGTCAAGCGCCACTCCAAGAATGCCTTCAAGAATGAGCTTCTCACGGGCGCCCTCAAAGACGCGATAGCATCTACGGGCGGCAAGGCGGCAGCCCTCACCGAATCACAACTCGGCACGCTGGGCAGCTCGCTCATGAACGCCAAGTTCTCGCAGAAGCAGGAGAACGAAGCCGACGACTGCGGATACGACTTCCTGGTGGCCCGGGGCAGGAACCCGTGGGGTATCGTCATGTCTTTCGAGAAACTGATGAACCTTGAAGGTGGCTCGGGCAACAAGCAAAGCTACATCCAGAAGATGTTCTCTTCGCATCCGGAAACGCAAAAACGCATCGAGCATATGCAGAAACGTTGCCAGGAAGACGGCATCGCACGTCCTGCGGCTACGGACGAGAAAAAATAAAGCCCTGCAAATAGATGAGCTAAAAAAACGAAACAACCTGCTTGTGCCCCGGCGAACCATGGGCGCAAGCAGGTTGATTATTTAAAAGACACCCGGTTACATCATCTCATTAATCATAAACTGACAGCTCTCTTCCAGTTCCTCAAGTTTCTCCCTGCGGACCAACGGGATGTCGCAGCGGTTGCAGAAATCTTTCAGAAGCGATTCCGTCCGATCGTCCGCCACTTCAATCTGGTCCGGCTTGTGGCCGTTGTCGCACATCCAGTTGGCAAGTAGCGTAAGGATGGCCTGCTCCTGATTATCCCCCATTTTCGCATCGAACAGCGGGAACACCCCGCCTTCGACGGTATCCATGCAGAGCAGCAAGGTGATAAGAGGGACTTCTTCATGCCCCTTGTCTGTCAACGGCGAAGGCAAGTAAAACGCCCGGAGCTGCAAACCGCAGATTTCCGAGAAGTTCTTCACCTTATGGGCAAGGATATCGTTGTCGAACACCGGCGCCGGCCACTCGACTGGCAGGAAAGCGGGCAGTTCCGTCGTGCTCCAATCGTACGAGCCGTCGGCATTGGGGATGAGATAAGGCACCTGCTTTCCTCCTTCCTGTGTGGGATATTCTCCTGCTTCATCGAAACCCAGTTGAAGCGGGCTGTATTCCTTCAGCGCTTCCGCAACGGCAATGGCGGCACGCATCGCTTCCACGATGTCGCTGGCGTCTTTCGCACGGACAATGCCGTCCGCAAACTTACCGGGTAGGTGCCGCGTATAGTCGGGCCACCCATTGAAGCGGTTTATCTTCAGTCCGTGCGTCTCGGCATAGCGGCGGATTACCTTCTTCACCTTGGCATCCATGTCCGCCGCCTGCATGAAATCGCAATTGATATAGTCCATGGTCGTAATCATGTCGTACATATCCAACTGGGAAAGCTCCATACTGTTCATCCGGATGGTCTTCAAATAAGAATTGAAGCCTTTCTGCCCACGGTAGAATCCCAAAGCGAAATGTTCACCCCCATATCCCATCACGCAGCAATAGCCCACTTCGCCGTCCGAAAGGCGGAAAGCGAAGATGTCATTGTCTGCCAAACTATTCCATAACTCCATTTCGCGGTATTGGAATGCCACCGCAAGCATATCGTCTGTTAATATCATACAGAATATTTATTAATTAATATAGCCGATTTGTTAAACTGCGACAAAGCTACGATTTATTTCCTATAAAGCTACGACTTTACATATAATATAGTGCGCGAATGCCGAATTATGTCCGAAACAGACGGAATTATGCCCGAAGCAAACGGAATTATGTCCCGAGGAAACGGAACTGCGTTGCGACAGAAAACCAAAAACATCCCGCATCGCCCGCACACATCTGCCGCATAGTTTTGCCGTCACAAAAAAACCGACTACCTTTGCAGCCAAACAGTTATCTATGTCCTACGAACGTAAAATCATCAACGACCCGGTGTTCGGGTTCATCAACATACCCAAGGGGTTGCTCTACGACATCGTGCAGCATCCACTGCTGCAACGCCTCACCCGCATCAAGCAGCTGGGACTCTCTTCCGTAGTATATCCCGGTGCGCAGCATACCCGGTTCCAGCATTCGCTGGGCGCTTTCCACCTGATGAGCGAGGCCATCCAGCACCTGACGGCGAAAGGAAACTTTATCTTCGACAGTGAAGCGGAAGCCGTGCAGGCAGCCATCCTGATGCACGACATCGGACACGGGCCTTTCTCCCACGTGCTGGAGAACACCATCGTGCGGGGAGTCTCGCACGAGGACATCTCCCTGATGCTGATGGAACGAATCAACAAAGAGATGAACGGGCAGCTGGCACTCGCCATACGGATATTCAAGGACGAATACCCCAAACGTTTCCTCCACCAGCTGGTAAGCGGACAACTGGACATGGACCGGCTCGACTACCTGCGGCGCGACAGTTTCTACACCGGAGTCACGGAAGGCAACATCGGTTCGGCGCGCATCATCAAGATGCTCGACGTGAAAGACGACCACCTGGTAGTGGAGTCCAAAGGTATCTATTCCATCGAGAACTTCCTTACGGCACGCCGCCTGATGTACTGGCAGGTGTATCTGCACAAGACCTCGGTGGCCTACGAGAAGATGCTCATCAACACCTTGCTGCGCGCCAAGAGACTGGCAGGCAAGGGCATGGAACTGTTCGCCCCGCCCGCACTGAAATTCTTCCTGTACAATGACATCAACCGGGAAACCTTCTATGCCAATCCGGACTGTCTGGAAAACTACATCCGGCTGGACGACAACGACCTCTGGACCGCCCTGAAAGTGTGGGGCACGCATCCGGACAAAGTGCTCTCCACGCTGAGCCGGGGCATGACCGACCGCAACCTGTTCAAAGTGGAAATCTCCGCCGAACCCTTCAGCGAGGAACGCAAGCAGGAGATAACCCAGCAAATCAGCAGGCAGCTGGACGTTTCCCTCGCCGAAGCGGGTTATTTCGTCTCCACTTCCAGCATCGAGAAGAATATGTACGACCCGGCAGACGACAGCATCGACATCCTCTACAACGACGGTTCCATTAAAAACATCGCCGAAGCATCGGATATGCTCAACATATCCCTGCTGTCCAAAAAGGTAAAAAAGTACTACTTATGCTACCAGCGTTTACATAGATAAGTATAAAATATTCATCACATATCAAGGATATATAAAAAAAAAGTCCGTTATTTGTGTTTTGAAACCATCTAACAACAATAAGACATGGAGTTCTCTGCCAAACAAATCGCAACATTTATCCAAGGAGAAATCGTTGGAGACGAGAATGTAACCGTACATACTTTTGCTAAAATCGAAGAAGGAATCCCCGGAGCCATATCCTTCCTATCCAATCCTAAATACATTCCCTACCTGTACGAAACCCAATCGAGCATCGTGCTGGTAAATAAGGATTTCATCCCCGAACAGGAAGTAAAGGCCACGATGATTAAAGTGGACAATGCTTACGAAAGCCTTGCCAAGCTGCTGACCCTTTACGAACAGAGCAAACCCAAGCGCACCGGCATCGACCCGCGGGCATACGTTGCCGAAACAGCCAAAATAGGCAAGGATGTTTACATCGCGCCTTTCGCCTGCATCGGAGAATACGCGGAAGTGGGCGACAATACGGTAATCCACCCGCACGCCACCATCGGAAGCGGCGCGAAGGTAGGAAGCGACTGTATCATTTACGCCAATGCCACCATCTACCACGACTGCCGCGTAGGCAACCGCTGTATCCTGCACGCCGGTTGCGTCATCGGTGCGGACGGTTTCGGCTTCGCTCCTACGCCCGAGGGCTATGAGAAGATTCCCCAAATCGGCATCACCATCCTGGAAGACAATGTGGAAATCGGCGCCAACACTTGCGTTGACCGCGCCACGATGGGGGCAACGATTGTACACAGCGGTGTCAAGCTGGACAACCTGGTACAAGTGGCACACAACGATGAAATCGGTTCGCATACGGTAATGGCAGCCCAAGTGGGCATTGCCGGTTCTACCAAGATAGGCGAATGGTGTATGTTCGGCGGCCAGGTCGGCATTGCCGGACACATCCATATCGGAAACAAAGTGAATCTGGGCGCACAGTCAGGCGTTCCCAGCAGCATAAAGGAAGGCAGTGCGCTGATAGGCACGCCGCCTATGGAAATGAAACCTTACTTCAAGTCACAGTCCGTATTCCGCAAACTGCCGGATATGTATTTTGAACTGAACGCGCTGCGTAAAGAACTCGACGAATTAAAGAAACAATTAAATAAGTAACTCAATGTTGAAACAAAAGACTCTGAAAGACAGCTTCTCACTGAGCGGGAAAGGTCTTCACACAGGACTTGACCTGACCGTTACTTTCAACCCGGCTCCGGACAATCACGGATATAAGATTCAGCGTACCGACCTGGAAGGCCAGCCCATCATCGATGCCGTGGCCGACAATGTAACCGAAACGACACGCGGCACCGTGCTTTCCAAAAACGGGGTTAAAGTAAGTACCGTGGAACACGGGATGGCTGCGCTTTATGCCTTGGGCATAGACAACTGCCTCATTCAGGTAAACGGTCCGGAATTTCCTATCCTGGATGGAAGCGCCCAGTATTATGTCAACGAGATAGAACGTGTGGGTACGGTGGAACAGAATGCCGTAAAGGATTTCTATATCATCAAGTCAAAAATTGAATTCCGCGATGAGAACACCGGTTCCTCCATCATCGTATTGCCCGATGAGAACTTCAGCCTGAACGTGCTGGTATCTTACGATTCCACCATCATCCCCAACCAATTCGCCACATTGGAAGACATGGCAAAGTTCAAGGATGAAGTGGCCGCCAGCCGTACTTTCGTGTTTGTACGCGAAATAGAACCGTTGTTGCAAGCCGGACTCATCAAAGGCGGCGACCTGGACAATGCCATCGTCATCTACGAACGCGAAATGCCGCAAGATGCCTATGACAAGCTTGCCGACGTAATGGGCGTATCACACATGGATGCCAAGCAACTTGGCTACATCAACCACAAGCCGCTGGTATGGCCCAACGAATGTGCCCGCCACAAACTGCTGGATGTTATCGGCGACTTGGCCCTGATAGGCAAACCTATCAAAGGGCGCATCATCGCCACACGCCCGGGACATACCATCAACAACAAGTTCGCCCGCCAACTTCGCAAGGAAATCCGCCTGCACGAGATACAGGCTCCGACCTACGACTGCAACCGCGAACCGATAATGGATGTGAACCGCATCCGCGAACTGTTGCCGCACCGCTATCCGTTCCAGCTGGTAGACAAAGTAATCGAGATAGGTGCCAACTACATTGTAGGCGTGAAGAACGTAACGGCGAACGAACCCTTCTTCCAAGGACACTTCCCGCAAGAACCGGTCATGCCCGGCGTATTGCAGGTAGAGGCGATGGCACAGACGGGCGGTCTGCTCGTGCTGAACTCCGTAGACGAACCGGAACGCTACTCCACCTACTTCATGAAAATAGACGGTGTGAAGTTCCGCCAGAAAGTAGTGCCGGGCGATACGTTGATTTTCCGTGTCGAACTGATGGCACCCATCCGCCGAGGCATCTCTACGATGAAAGGCTATGTATTCGTAGGCGAGAAGGTAGTGTGCGAGGCAGAGTTTATGGCACAGATAGTTAAGAACAAGTAAGTTAATTATGAATTATGAATTTTGAATTATGAATGTTTCCTTATCATTCGTACAGTTCAAAATTCATAATTCAAAATTCATAATTCAACAACATGATAAGTCCCTTAGCATATATTCATCCCGAGGCGAAAATCGGGGAAAACGTAGAGATTGCTCCTTTTGTATTCATCGACAAGAATGTGGTAATCGGCGATAACAACAAGATTATGGCGAATGCCAGCATTCTGTACGGGTCGCGCATCGGCAATGGAAACACCATCTTTCCCGGAGCCGTCATCGGCGCCATCCCGCAAGACCTGAAGTTCAGAGGAGAAGAGACTACCGCCGAGATAGGCGACAACAACACCATCCGCGAGAATGTGACCGTCAACCGGGGAACGGCAGCCAAAGGAAAAACCGTCGTGGGTAGCAACAACCTGCTGATGGAAGGCGTGCACGTGGCGCATGACGCCATCATCGGAAGCGGTTGTATCATCGGCAACTCCACCAAGATGGCGGGCGAAATTGTGATAGACGACAACTCCATCATCAGTGCCAATGTATTGATGCACCAGTTCTGCCGTGTAGGCGGATACGGCATGGTACAAGGCGGATGCCGTTTCAGCAAAGACATCCCGCCCTACATCATCGCCGGACGCGAGCCCATCTGCTATGCAGGGCTCAACCTCGTAGGGCTGCGCCGCCGCGGCTTCTCCAACGAGACCATCGAAAACATCCATAACGCTTACCGCATCATCTATCAAAGCGGCTTGAACAACACCGACGCCTTGAAGAAGATTGAGGAAGAAATGGAAATGACACCCGAAATCAGCTATATTGTAAACTTTATACGTGAATCGACGCGAGGTATCATCCCCGCTGGAAAATAATAAGATTTATGATTTCAGATTTATGATTTATGATTTCAGCTTATAGCTACACGTTTGAAGTCATAAATCATAAGTTATAAATCATAAATCATAAATCATAAATCATCATGATATACAGATTTACCCTCATCTCCGATGAAGCGGACGACTTCATCAGAGAAATACAGATTGACCCGGAAGCCACGTTCTACGACTTCCACGAAGCCATCCTGAAATCAGTAGGCTATGCCAACGACCAAATGACCTCCTTCTTCATCTGCGACGACGACTGGGAGAAAGAAAAAGAAGTGACTCTTGAAGAGATGGACGACAATCCGGAAATAGACAGTTGGGTGATGAAAGAGACCCCCATCAGCGAACTGGTGGAAGACGAAAAGCAGAAACTGTTGTACGTATTCGATTACATGACGGAACGTTGCTTCTTCATCGAACTCTCCGAAATCATCACCGGCAAAAACATGACCGGAGCAAAATGTACCAAGCAAGCAGGAGAAGCACCCAAGCAGACCGTCGACTTTGAAGAAATGGCAATAGCAGGCGGTTCGCTCGACCTGGACGAGAACTTCTACGGCGACCAGGATTTCGACATGGAAGACTTCGACAAGGAAGGCTTCGGCGGATTCGACGACGGCGGCGCAGCCGACATGGGTTACGAAGACGACAGGTTCTAACCAGATTTCTTAGACATAGACAACGCGGACAACGCGGATTTCATTCTTATCTGCAGATAAAGAATCCACGTTATCCGCGTTATTCATGTGTGTACTCCCGAAATATTTTATAATACTCCATGAAGACATTGATAGTACTGATAGGTCCCACGGGCGTAGGCAAAACCGAACTTAGCCTGCGACTGGCGGAACATTTCCGGACGTGCATCGTCTCCGCCGACTCGCGACAACTCTATGCCGACCTGAAAATCGGCACAGCTGCCCCTACCGCAGAACAGTTGCAACGTGTGCAGCACCACTTCGTCGGCACACTGCAACTGACCGACTACTACAGTGCCGCCCAATATGAAACCGAAGTACTCCGGCTCCTCGAGCAACTCTACACCCGGCACGAGACGGTGCTCCTGACCGGCGGTTCCATGATGTACGTCGATGCCGTATGCAAAGGCATTGACGACATCCCCACCGTCGATGCCGAAACCCGCCGACTGATGCTCCACAAATACGAGACCGAAGGACTGGAGCGTCTCTGCACCGAATTGCGGCTGCTGGACCCTGAGTATTACCGGATTGTAGACCGGAAGAATCCCAAACGGGTGATTCACGCACTGGAAATATGCTACATGACGGGCAAGACCTACACCTCCTTCCGCACGCAGCAGAAAAAGGAACGCCCGTTCCGTATCATCAAAATAGGGCTCAGGCGCGATCGCGAAGAGCTCTATGCCCGCATCAACCGCCGCGTCGAGCAGATGGTAGCGGACGGGTTGGTGGAAGAAGCCCGCAGCGTCTACCCCTACCGTGCCCTCAACGCACTGAACACCGTGGGATACAAGGAGATGTTCCGTTACTTCGACGGCGAATGGACACTGCCTTTTGCTATCGAAAAGATTCAGCAGAATTCGCGCATCTACTCGCGCAAGCAGATGACATGGTTCAAGCGCGACGAAGAGATACGCTGGTTCCATCCGGAACAAGAAAAGGAGATACTTGCGTATCTCCATTCACAGTTATCGTAGTTCACAAAAGCAGCAAGCACGCCCGTCAGGGTAGCGCCGTTATTGTCTTTTTCAGCCTGATATCCTGGCTGGAAGCCCCTATCATTACTTCAAACTCACCCGGTTCCACAGTCCAGTTCATGTTGCGGTCCAGCAGCTGCAGGTCTTCGGGCTTCAGGGAGAAGGTGACCCGACGGGTCTCGCCCGGCTGGAGAGAGACGCGCTCGAAGCCACGCAGCTGCGAGTCGTAGGTGATGACGCTGCTCACCTTGTCGCGCACATAGAGCTGCACTACCTCATCGCCCGCACGCTGTCCGGTGTTGGTGACGTTGAACGAGACCGTGTATTCGCCCTGCGTGCGCTGTTGCAGCGGGGAGACTTCGAGGTCGGAGTAGGCAAAGGTGGTGTAGCTCAGGCCGAAGCCGAACGGATACAACTCACCGATGACGCGCGTCGAACCCGAACCGTTAGGTCCGGACTTGGGCTGCCGTCCGTGCGAACCGGGCTTGAAGGGGAAGTTCAGCTCTATCTGACCCACGCTCTTCGGGAAGGTGACCGTCAGTTTGCCGCCGGGGTTGTGTTCGCCGAAGAGGGTTTCGGCAATCACCGTCCCGCCCTGGCAACCGGGGAACCACGTCTCCAGGATGGCGGGAATGTAGGCATCTGCCCAGTTGATGGTGAGCGGCTGCCCGTTGACCAGCACCAATACGACGGGTTTGCCCGTAGCGTACAGGGCTTCGAGCAGCTGTTGCTGGCGTCCGGGCAGGTCGAGCGAGGTGCGCGAGCGGCTCTCGCCCGTGCGGTACTCGTCCTCGCCAAGCACGGCGATAATGACATCGCTCTGCGCTGCTTTCGCTACCGCTTCGGCGATGCCCTGCTTCTCTTGTTCGTTCATAGGGACGGGCAGTATCTCGGTGGCAGGCCATCCGGCGTCCACGATGTCGCAACCCTTGGCGTAGTCCACCTCGGCAGTACCCTTCAGATAGCGGCGTAAGCCTTCGAGCACGGTCACCGTCTCCAGCTGGTTGGGACCGTAGCGGCTGGTCATAAAGTTGTCTTCATCGGCCAGCGGACCGGTCACCAGTACGCGCTTCACCCGTTTCTTGTCCAGCGGCAGGAGATTATCGGCGTTCTTCAGAAGGACGAGTGCCTGCTGCTGCATCTGCTTCACAAAGTCCATGTTGCGGTCCACTCCACCCACGCGGTCGGCGGCCTTCGTATCCTCCACATAGGGGTGGTCGAAGAGTCCCAAGCGGAACTTCACCCGCAGCACTTCCGCCACGCGCCGGTCGATGGTCGCCATCGAAATCTTCTTCTCCTCCAGCAACCGGCGGATGGGCAGGATGAAGTCGGCAGGCGGCGTGAAGTGGGTACGCACGTTCAGTCCGGCTTCCAGCACTTGGCGCACAGCCTCATCATAAGTATCTGCCACACGGTGCTTGGTCTTCACGAACTCCACCGCTTCGCTGTCGCTCACCACATAGCCGTCGAAGCCGTACTGTTCGCGCAGCAGTTCCGTCAGGAAGTAATGGCTGGCGGATACGGGCACGCCGTCCCAGTCGTTGTAGCTGCTCATCACGCCCATGGGATGCGCATTCTGAATGACTTTCTTAAAAGGATAGAGGAACAACTCGTGCAGTTCGCGCGGGGCGACGTGCGGGTCGGTGCGGCAGTTCCCGTCACGTCCGCCTTTGGGCACGCTGTACACGGCATAGTGTTTCAAGGTAGCGGCAACGCCTTGCGACTGGATGCCGTTCACCATCTCCGTGCCCAGGGCGGCAATCAGGTAAGGGTCTTCGCCGTAGCACTCCAGCGTACGTCCCCAGCGTGGGTCGCGCACGATGTCGAGGATGGGGGCATATACATTCGTGTAGCCCAGTGCCTTCGCCTCTTGTCCGGCAATGAGTCCGGCACGGTGGACCAGCTCCTTGTTCCAGGTGCTGCCTATCGCGATGGGTGCGGGCAGCGGAGTGGCCTTCGTGTGGTTCAGTCCGTGAATACCCTCGTTGGAGAAGTCAACGGGAATGCCCAGGCGGGTCTCCTCCACGAACCAGCGTTGCACGGTGTTGATGGCTTCGGCATGGTTGCTGAACGGATAGAGCAGCTGGGGCACGCGGGATGCCTTCTTCCCCACGCCGTTCAGCATCTCGTCGATGTTTGCGATGCCGTCTTTCCAGATTTCGTTCTTCCAGCGGGCAGTAGGCAGGGAGTCTTTAAGCACGCGCCCGTAACCATAGAGAGTGGCGAGCTGGCACGTCTTCTCCTCCACGTTCATCTGCGAGAGCAGGTCGGCCACCCGCTTTTCGACAGGTTGCGTGGGGTCTTCGTACACGTCTTTCACTCCGTTCTTGTTGAAGTCAATCCAACCTTTCTGATAGATTTTCTTGTTTTGTGCCTGTGTGTTCCCGACAATCCCCAAGCAGAGGGCGGAAACGGCAATAATCAGTTTGTGTCTCATGTGTGCAATCAATATAAAAAGGATTAAAATTCAAATAATTCCGCATATCGGGCGTCGGCAAAAGCGTCCGGTTCGCCATAGAGCGACCGCATGGCTTCCACAACAACCGGCAACGGCAAGCAGAACGAAAAAGAATCGTTTCATGGGTCTGTGTTTATCGTTCGTGCCACAAAGATAAAGATTCAACCGATTATAACTATTCATCCGGCAAAAAAATGTATAACATTTCTTGCCAGAACACTTAATAAAAAAGTTCCGGAGTGTTCATAAAAAAGTTCCGGAGTGTTCGTTGCAAACATTGTAAACGTTAAACATAAATTTTGTTCCCGCACTTGGAATGTCCGTTCCAAGCCTTGGAACAGACATCCGCAACCTTGGAACGCATATCCGCAAGCAGGGAACAAACTTTGGGAAAGCGAATGATGCTTCTTGACCTATTTTATGGAATATAATGCTTTTGATTTGCTACTTTTCCCTATATCTGTACGCTACTATCATAGAATGGATGGAAGAAGTACTGCCGCATTGTATTGGAACGATTGAGAGTGCGTCATTCACGTATGCCGGTACACTCTCAATCGTTCCATTTATCAGGGAAGCCTGTTATTCAGACTTTCCGTTTATTATCTGAATCGGAGGACGGGACTCTCCATCCGGAGTCTTAGCCGGATTATCGGACTTTAGCGTAATCAGTATAACCCCGTTCTTTCCTTTCTCGCCGTATTTTCCTTCCAACACGGCCTTGTCCTTCACGATGGTTATATTCTCTACCTTTGACGGGTCCAAGGCACGCATCACTGCAAAGTCCACTTCCTTGCCGTCTATCAGGCAGAGCGGTTGCTTGCCCTCGGCGAAAGAAATGAATACTCCACCGTTCCCGTTTCCTGCCGGCGTTCCGGAAGCGCCGGTCACTATCGGTTCATCTTTCGTCAGCCTGAACACCACAGGCACCGTATACCTCACCGCAACCTCCTTTCCGCGTTGTCTTCCCGGTGTCCACTTCGGCATCGCCTCTATCACGCGAATGGCCTCCTTGTCCAATGCCGGGTCTACACCGCGCAGGATATGTACCTTACGGACATCGCCCGTCTTGCCGACAATGAAGCTGACAACCACCCGACCCTGCGTCTTGCTCTTCTGCGCCTCTGCCGGATAGCGGATGTTCTTTCCCAAGTACTGCATCATCGCCTGCATACCGCCGGGGAAGGAAGGCATCTGCTCCACCACTTCAAATACAGGGTCGTCGTCCGCCAAACTGTCTTTAGAGGCATACGCCACGACTACCGTTTCGTCCAGTTTCCCTGTCTGCGTCTCGCCTTTCACGCCCACCACCTTCAGGTCGTCTTTCCGCTTCGGTTGCGCCTTGCCCTTCTGCGCCACCGTGTCTTTCGGCATCGGCTGCCCGGGCAATAACTGTCCGACTACATTTTCCGTTACTTTTGTTTCTACAATTGCCGCTAAATCATTAACTTTGACGGCTGAAATCTCTTCCACTGTTTCGGAGACTTCGGGACGGGCGAAAGCTGTTACTGCAATAGCAGCTACCGGAAGTACGTAGAGGTACTTCAAACGTGCCCACGGATTTGATTTTTCTTTCATCATCATAGTGATACGTTTTTTAAGTTTACTGTGATTAAAGCTGTTGGCCATAGAGTAGAGCCTTGTGCCAACGGCTTTTTTTATTAATAATAATTGATATTGCCTTGCGTCCACCCCTTCGCTGATGACCGTTTCGTCGGCCTCGTACTCATGGATGTTCTGCAGTTCCTGCTTCAACAGCCATGCCGCCGGATTGAACCATTGGAAGAAGATGCAACAGTCCGCCGCCAGCAAGTCCCACGAATGGCGGTTGCGGATGTGCGCCAGCTCATGAACCAGTATCTCACGCCCGTTCTCCTCCAGGTCTTTCCGCGAAATGACGATGTGCCTCATCCAGCTGAAGGGCGCAATCTCCTGTTCGTGCACCACCAGCACCGCCTTGCCCGCCGCCGTCACATACCTGCCCGCATCTTCCCGCCTGCCCGAGCGCAGCAACAGGCACAGTCTGCACAGCGAACAGACATTACGCACGACAAAGAACAGAATGCCCAGCAGATAGACAAGCAGCATCACCTGTATCCACACCACCGTATGCTCCGGAGCCTGCACATCGCCCTCCGCTACATCCGCCGCGTCGGCAAGCAGCAGCCACTGCTCCCACGTCATCATCGCCTGATACACCTCCGCCGGTTGCTTCACACTGACCTCCACCAGCGGCAGCAGGCACGAGAAGAGCAAGATGCCCAGCAGGGCGACGCGATTGAACCGGTGGAACGTCTCGCGGCTCAGCAGCAGGCGGTAGAACAGATAGAACACCGCCAGGCAAACCGACGACTTAAGGATATAAACAAATAATACGCCCATAAAGAATCTGTATTAATAGATGACGGTCAATGTTTACTACTCGGAAAGCTTCCCTTTCTCCACCTCCCGTATCAGCTGCCGCAGGTCGTCCAGCGAGAGCGCCTCTTCGCCCACCAACGACGACACCGCGCTCAGGTAAGAGTTGTTGAAGTACTTGCTGATGACATTCTTCAACGTCCCCCGCCTGAAGTCCGCCTTGCTCACCACGGCGTGGTAGCGGTAGGTGTTGCCAAAGGCGGTATGCCCCAGGAAGCCCTTCTCTTCCAGTCCCCGCACGATGGTGGAAAGCGTGTTGAAATGGGGCTTCGGCTCGTCGTAGAACGCCAGCATCTCCTTTACGAACAAGGGCCCTTTTTCCCAGAAAAAGCCCATTATCTCTTCTTCTTTTGCAGTCAGTCCTTTCATAGCTCTTTGCTTTGTTTGCTGCAAATAACTAAACTTTTTAGTTGGAAAACTAATTATTTTAGTTAAAACAAACTAAAGCCTTTAGTTTATCTTCGAACACAGCTCTTTCATTTACAGGAGTTAAAAGGAGTTATCGGGAGTTATCAGCCGACAAGTCGGCTTAGGAGTTAAAGCCAATACCCCTGCAACGGCGTCATACACAAGAGTATCGGCTTTAACTCCTAACGAAGCAAAGCGAAGTGATAACTCCTCTAACTCCTGTAAATGAAAGAACCGTGCTTCGAACCCGTGCACCAAGCGGCTCAAAATACCTACAAATAGCGATTGCAGTTTTCGAAGAAAAACCGTTAATTTGCCGCCGAATCAGAAATCCCCTAAAGAACTGACCGACAATGAACGAACCGCATAAATACCGCGCGACCGACAAGATGAGCGACCTCATCTGCGACAACTATTCGCTACTGATGGTGATGAGCCGCTTCGGGCTGTCGCTCGGCTTCGGAGACAAGAGCGTGAAAGATGTCTGCGAGACGCAACACGTGGACTATCGTACCTTCCTTGCCGTGGCAAACTTCATCAGCGAAGAGCAATACTCCTACAGCGTAGACGACGACCCGTTCTCCATCCCCGCGCTCATGGACTACCTGAAGCGCGCGCACACCTACTTCCTCGACTTCAACCTGCCCGCCATACGCCGCAAGCTGATAGAGGCCATCGACTGCTCGGAAGACAACGACGTCGCCTACCTCATCCTCAAGTTCTTCGACGAATACGCCCGCGAGGTGCGCCGCCACATGGAGTACGAGAACGAGGCGGTCTTCACCTACGTGGAGCAGCTGCTGCAAGGCAAGCTGTCCGATGCCTACGACATCGCCACCTTTGCCAGCAAGCACAACCAGATAGACACCAAGCTGAAAGAACTGAAAAACATCATCATCAAATACTATCCGGAAAAGGAGAACAACAACCTGCTGAACGCCGTCCTGTTCGACATCTTCAACTGCGAACAGGACCTCGCTTCGCACTGCCAGGTAGAGGACTATATGTTCGTTCCCGCCGTGGCGCAAATAGAAAACAGACTGAGAGATGAACAATAACGCTTCTTTGAAAATAGCGGTTGCGGAGAGTTCGGTCATCGTGCGCAGCGGACTGGCGGCGGTGCTCAAGCGCATTCCCAATCTGAACGTGCACCCCATCGAAGTCGCATCGCCGGAAACCTTGCAGAACTACATCCGGCTGCACACCCCCGACCTCGTCATCGTCAATCCCACCTTCGGCGGCTGGTTCGACCTGTCCGCCTTCAAGGCTGCCCACGGCGGCAACGGCGTGAAGTACATCGCGGCGGTATGCTCCGTCATCGACAGCAACGCCCTGAAGGAGTACGACGAAAGCATTGCCATCTGCGATGACATCGAAACCATCACCGGCAAAATCAACCGGCTGCTGCACACCGGAGAGGAAGACGAGAAGGAGGGCGAACAGGAGACGCTCAGCCAGCGCGAGAAGGAGATTATCACCTGCGTGGTAAAGGGCATGACCAACAAAGCCATCGCCGACCAGCTGTACCTCTCCATCCACACTGTCATCACCCACCGCCGCAACATCGCACGCAAACTGCAGATACACTCGCCCGCCGGACTCACCATCTACGCCATCGTCAACAAGCTGGTGGAACTGAGTGACATCAAGGAAATGCTGTAGCCTACAACAAAATTCCCGTCACACGATATCGCATCGGGCAACGGGAATCCTTTTTCTTAATAAAAAGTGGTTACGTAATTATGACTAACTAATTCATTCAAATCTGACAGTGCAAAGATACGGCTTCGGCAAACATCGCACAATCACTCGAATTAGGTATAATGAAAGGAGGCTATCACTATAAATAAGTAATTTTACAAAGGGATATAATAAAGACAAAAACTTCCAACACCCTACTTATACTTGAAAGCCAGCACATAATAGACGAGAAGAACCAGCATGAGCAGTAACAACAAAAGTACCAAAAGAGATTTTGGAAACCCGTAAAACTCCACGAGAAGCTCCCCCAAAAGCAGCAAACACAAGATGATATTCATAACACGAACCAAGCGCACGGCTAACAAATACTGAATACCGATATTTCGTTCATTCACCCGAACAGGAAAATTGATGAAACGCACAGGCAGACAAGCCGCTACCCACATAAGGAGAAAACAGAACACCGAACATCCGCCCATCATCCATACGTAGGAAGAAAGCCGTCCTTCCGCCTGCACATATAGCCAATAAATACCCACCCATGTGGCAAGCACCACAAGCAGCGCTGCCGCTTCCAGCATACGGTCGATGACCATCGGCCGAAAACGGACTTCGGGAGCATTCTTACCGGAATAAAAACCAAGATTAATCATAAAGTAAATATTGAAGCATATATCAGTTTTTATAAATCGTCACCGGACGAACCCTTCTTCGCCTTCTTCATCCGTCCGCTTTTGCGCAACGCTTCGGCAATAATCCACTGTAGTTGCCCATTGGTGCTGCGGAACTCGTCGGCTGCCCACTTCTCGATGGCCTCCATCGTTGCGGCATCCACACGGAGCACAAAGCTTTTGGTTACAGTTTCCTTCTTAGCCACTTTATTGAGCGATTAACGGTTAATGATTGAGTGTCCCCGTATTCACCACCGGCTGTGCCGACTCGTCGGCACAAAGCACTACCAGCAGATTGCTGACCATGGCAGCCTTCTTCTCTTCGTCCAGTTCCACGATTTCCTCTTCCGAAAGCTTGTGCAACGCCATCTTCACCATGGAGACAGCCCCTTCTACAATCTTCTCGCGTGCCGTGATAATGGCCGATGCCTGCTGGCGGCGAAGCATCACGGCGGCAATCTCGGGTGCGTAGGCAAGGTAGTTGATGCGTGCTTCCACCACCTCCATGCCTGCCATGGCCAAACGTTCGTTCAGCTTCTGTTCCAGTTGTTCATTGATTTCCTCACCGCCCGAACGAAGGGTCAGCTCTTCGACATTGGCCTCGTTGTCATCATAGGCATACTGTCCCGCCACTTGGCGCAAGGCGGCATCGCTCTGTATCTTCACAAAGTTCTCGAAGGCGTTCATGCGGTTGGCCACGGCATTGCCGATGCTCACCTGGTTGCCGTTCTTCGGGGCGGCAGCAGAGTCGGCCATGGTCTGCGAATCAATCTCGAACATCGCCTTATAAGTGTCCTTCAGCTTCCACACCAGCACCAAGCCTATCAGGATAGGGTTTCCTATTTTGTCGTTCACCTTGATAGGTTCCACGTCCAGATTTCGCGCACGGAGCGAAAGTTTCTTTCTGGTCAGGAAAGGGTTCACCCAGAAAAAGCCTGTCTCTTTGAACGTCCCCTTGTATTTTCCGAAAAAGACCATGGCACGCGCCTCGTTAGGCTCCAGCTGCATATAGCCTCCGCACATGAAAAGCCAGACAAGCACCAGCAATATAAAAAAGAGAGGCAACCTGAGAGTCACACAAAACACAGCAAACACCATCAATGCCAACTGCAAGAACAAGGCCAAGAAACCATTCATCCTGAAACCGCTGAAACTAAATTCTTTTGTCTCCATACAACTACGTTTTAAATGATATTATTTTGATATCACAAAAGTATTGCATTTCTTTTTAAGATTCAAACTACCGGAAACAAAAGATTCGCCTGATTAATAATTATTAAGAAGGTTTCAAAACTTAATATGGCACACGGATATTTCGCCCCCATTCTTGGGCGTGACAAATCTTCGCCCGTTATTCCTTGACTGCAGCTTCCAGCCGCATCAACGCCTGCTTCAACACCGAACGGGGGCAGCCTACATTCAGTCGCATGAAACCCTCGCCGGGCTTGCCGAACATGGTCCCGTCATTCAATGCCAGACGGGCTTTCTCGGCGAAGAGCCTGACAAGCTCTTCCTGCGGCAATCCCAGCCCACGGCAATCCAGGAATATCAGGTAGGAGGCTTGCGGACGTATCATGCCGATGCCCGGAATATGTTCCTTCAGGTAGTTCTCCGTGAAGTCGATATTCGCCTGCACGTATCCGAGCATCTGTTCCAGCCACGCTTCGCCCTGGGTATAAGCCGCCGCGGTGCCGATATAGGCAAGCAGATGCCCTTCACTGAACTCGCCCGCCTCCATAAACGCCTGGAAGCGGCGGCGGATTCCGTCATCGACCGTGATGGCATACGAGCTACCCAGTCCCGGCATATTGAAAGCCTTGCTGGGCGCCATGAAGGTTAGGGAGTTCCGTGCGGCGACTTCGGACACGGTGGCAAAGGGATGATGCTGATAGGGAGGAAGGGTGAGGTCCGCGTGTATCTCGTCGGAAATCACCATCGTCCCGCTCGCTTGGCAGATGTCCGCTATCCGACGCAGCTCTTCCACCGTCCAGACACGTCCGCCGGGGTTATGGGGATTGCAGAGGATAAGCGCCCGACATCCACGGATGTCTTGCGAGAAGCGTTCGAAGTCGATGTGGTAATGCCCGTCGCGCAAGTCGAGCGGAGAGTAGACGGGCTTGCGCCCCAAGCGTTCGGTCACCAGGAAGAAAGGATGGTAGACAGGGGTCATCACCATCACCTTGTCGCCCGGCTCGGTGAAACACAGCAGAGCCAATGCCTGCCCACGCACAATGCCGGGCACGAACGTCAGCATATCGCGCGTGACCTCCCACCGGTGGCGCCGGTGCAACCAGCTGCAAATAGAAGTATACCACTCTTCGCAGGCGAAAGTATATCCCAAAACCTCGTGTTCGAGGCGGCGGCGCAAAGCGTCCATCACAAAAGGCGGCGTGCGGAAATCCATATCCGCCACCCACATGGCAAGCAGGTCGTCGCGTCCCCACACATTTTTCACGCCATCCCACTTCACGGAGTCCGTTCCGCGGCGTTCAATCACTTCATCAAAGTCATAGTTCATAAAGGCAAAGTTGTTTTAATTGAAACTGTTTGTTTTTGTTAAAGGAGTTATCGGGAGTTAACGGGAGTTATCACTCCGCTTCGCTTCGTTAGGAGTTAAAGCCGATACTCTTGTACATGACGCCGTTACAAGAGTATTGGCTTTAACTCCTAAGCCGACTTGTCGGCTGATAACTCCTGATAACTCCTGATAACTCCTGATAACTCCTGATAACTCCTGATAACTCCTTCAAAAAGCCGTGTAAATCACATATAAATTTACCCGCAAAAGTACGAAATATCTTCGCTTTTGAGTAAATTTGCCCACCAATAAAAAAAGAGAGATATGATAAAAACGCTGTTTTTTGACATCGACGGCACGCTGGTCAGCTTCAAGACCCACCAAATCCCCGCTTCCACCATCGAAGCCCTGGAAGCTGCCAAAGCCAAAGGTATGCAGATATTCATTTCGACCGGACGCCCGCGCGTCATCATCAACAATCTTGCCGCCCTGCAAGAACGGAACCTGATAGACGGATACATCACCATGAACGGAGCCTACTGCTTCGTGGAAGATACCGTCATCTACAAAAGCCCCATTCCCACCGCCGAGGTCGACGCACTGACAAGCTTCTGCCACGAACGGAACATCCCCTGCATATTGGTAGGCGAACACGACATCTGCGTCAATCAGCCCAATGAAACCGTAATCGAGATATTCAACAACCAGCTCAAGACGGACCCTATCGCCTCAAAGCCCTATACCAGCCACCATGCGGACAAGGAGTATTACCAGATGACGCCCTTTTTCAACGTGGAAGAGGAGCACATCGTGCTGCCTTCCCTTCCCCATTGCGAGACGGGACGTTGGCATCCGGCATTCGTGGACATCACCGCCAAAGGCAACACCAAACAGCGCGGCATCGACGAAATCGTCCGGCACTTCGGCATCCGCCTGGAAGAGACCATCGCTTTCGGCGACGGCGGGAATGACATCAGTATGCTGCGCCATGCAGGCATCGGAGTGGCCATGGGCAATGCCGGAGACGACGTGAAAGCCGCTGCCGATTATGTCACGACCAGCGTCGACGAAGACGGCATCGCGAACGCATTGAAACGATTTAACATCATCGAGGGTTAAAACGCCCCGCCCGATTATCAACCCCTTACACAGCCAATGCCCATGTCTTTCGTGCCCGACACTCGCAACAAGGAGTTTCAAGACGCCTTGAACCTCATACAGTACACCCGCCAGTCTGTTTTCCTGACGGGAAAAGCGGGTACGGGCAAATCGACGTTCCTACGCTACATCTGCGAACATACCAAGAAAAAACACGTCGTGCTGGCTTCCACGGGAATCGCAGCCATCAATGCGGGCGGAAGCACCTTGCACAGTTTCTTCAAACTGCCGTTCTACCCGCTGCTGCCCGACGACCCGAACTTCAGCCTGCAACGGGGACGCATCCACGAGTTTTTCAAGTATACCAAGCCGCACCGCAAACTGCTGGAAGAGCTGGAACTGGTCATCATCGACGAGATTTCCATGGTGCGGGCCGACATCATCGATGCCGTCGACCGTATCCTGCGCGTCTATTCGCGCAACCTGCGGGAACCTTTCGGCGGGAAACAGCTCCTGCTGGTGGGCGATGTGTTCCAGCTGGAACCGGTAGTGAAGGGCGATGAACGGGAGATATTGAACCGCTTCTATCCCACTCCCTATTTCTTCTCCGCCAGGGTCTTCAGCCAGATAGACCTCGTATCCATCGAGCTGCAGACCGTCTACCGGCAGACCGACAAGGTATTCGTCAGCGTACTGGACCACATACGGAGCAACACCGTCGGCGCCGCCGACCTGCAACTGCTCAACACCCGTTACGGCACCCCAATAGAGCAAACAGAGGCCGATATGTACATCACGCTTGCCACCCGCCGCGACAATGTGGACTACATCAACGACAAGAAACTCGCCGAACTGCCGGGAGACGCCGTCACCTTCCACGGCGAAATCATGGGCGACTTTCCCGAAAGCAGCCTTCCCACTTCGCAAGAGCTGGTGCTCAAACCGGGCGCACAGATTATCTTCATAAAGAACGACTTCGAACGCCGGTGGGTGAACGGCACCATCGGCATCGTCAGCGGCTTCGACCCTGCCGAAGAGACGCTTTACGTCGTCACGGACGACGGCAAGGAGTGTGACGTGAAACGGGAATCGTGGCGGAACATCCGCTACAGATACAACGAAGAGAAGAAACAAATCGAAGAAGAGGAGTTGGGCACGTTCACCCAGTACCCCGTACGGCTGGCGTGGGCAATCACCATCCACAAGAGTCAGGGGCTGACCTTCAGCCGGGTGGTCATCGACTTCACCGGCGGCGTGTTTGCCGGCGGACAGGCATACGTGGCACTCAGCCGATGCACCTCCCTCGAAGGCATACAGCTGAAAAAGCCCGTCAGCCGCGCCGATGTATTCGTCCGTCCCGAAATCGTAGGCTTCGCCGAACGCTTCAACAACCGCCAGGCCATCGACCGCGCCCTGAAGCAGGCACAAGCCGACGTGCAATACGTAGCGGCAACCCGTGCATTCGACCAGGGAGACTTCGAGACCTTCCTCAACGAGTTCTTCAAAGCCATCCATTCCCGCTACGACATCGAGAAACCTGCCGTGCAGCGACTCATCCGCCGCAAACTGCACATCATCAACCGCCTGAAAGCCGACAACGCCCGGCTGCAACAGGCGATGGACACCCAGCGGAAACGCCTGCAAGACTACGCCCGCGAATACTATCTGATGGGAAACGAATGCATCACCCAAGCCCGCGACACCCGCGCCGCCCTTGCCAACTACGACAAGGCACTGGAACTCTATCCGGAGTATACGGATGCCTGGGTACGGAAAGGCGTCACCCTCTTCAACGAAAAGCAATACCGGGAAGCCGAAGAGTGCCTGAACCGCGCCGTACGTCTGCGCCCTACCGAGTTCAAAGCCGTCTACAACCGCGGAAAGCTGCGGCTCAAGCTTGAAAACACCGAAGGAGCCATCGCCGACCTGGACAAAGCCACCACCCTAAAGCCCGAACACGCCGGCGCACACGAACTTTTCGGGGATGCCCTGATGCAAGCCGGAAAGGAGACCGAAGCAGCCCTGCAATGGCGGTTGGCGGAAGAACTGCGCAAAAAGCGCTCCGCCAAATGACTTTCCGCCCTATACATTTGACAGCAAGAAACTTATTGTTTACTTTTGTATCGTACTTTCAAACCAAACCCTGATACTGTCATGCTTCTGAAACTTTATGAGAGAAACAACAATCCGGCAGATTTGCAGCAGGTCATCGACATCCTGAACGATGGCGGCATCATCATCTATCCCACCGACACCATGTACGCCATCGGTTGCCACGGGCTGAAGGAACGCGCCATTGAGCGCATCTGCCGTCTCAAGGAAATCGACCCGAAGAAGAACAACCTTTCCATCATCTGCTACGACCTGAGCAGCATCAGCGAATATGCCAAATTCGACAACAACACGTTCAAATTGATGAAACGCAATCTGCCGGGCGCCTTCACGTTTATCCTGAACGGCACTGTCCGCTTGCCGAAGATATTCCGCAACCGCAAGGAAGTGGGCATCCGTATGCCCGACCACCCGATTATCCAGGAACTGGCACGCCTGCTGGATGCCCCCATCATGACGACCACCCTCCCATACGACGAGAGCGAAGAGATTGAATACTGCACCGACCCCGAACTGATTGACGAGAAATTCGGCAATATCGTCGACCTGGTCATCGACGGCGGCATAGGCGGCGTAGAGGTCTCTACCGTTGTAGACTGCACCAATGGCGAAGCAGCAATCGTACGCCAGGGAAAAGGATGGCTGGACGAAGGGTAAAATCCGGACAGCTTCCCAATCTTCCCGATATTTTCCGAAACTTTTCCGGTCTCCGGCGTGTTTCTTCTTCAAGAAAGAAACAATAAACACTATGAGTACCAAAGAACAATACTGGAAATATTCACTGATTATCATCATCGTAATACTGGGAATTATCCTCTTCAGACAAATCGCCCCTTTCCTGGGCGGTTTGCTGGGAGCGCTGACCATTTACATCTTAGTCAGGCCCCAGATGATTTACCTGTCCGAACGGCGCAAGATGAAACGAAGCATCGCCGCCACCCTCATTACGGCGGAAGCCATTCTGTGCTTTCTCGTTCCGCTGGCATTAGTGGTATGGCTGGCAATCATCAACCTGCAAAACATTAACCTCGACCCGCAAGCCCTCATCGCCCCCTTCGAAGAAGCCGCTGCCGTGATTAAGGATAAAACCGGATACAACCTGCTGAACAGAGACAGCCTCTCCTTCCTCATTTCATCCCTGCCCCGCATCGGACAGGCGTTGATGGGCGGCATCAGCAACCTTTCCGTCAACATACTGGTACTGATATTCGTGCTCTACTTCATGCTGATTGGCGGAAAGAAGATGGAACGATATGTCAGCGAGCTTCTCCCCTTCAATGAAGCCAACACGCAAGACGTCGTACACGAAATCAACATGATTGTCCGCTCCAACGCCATCGGCATCCCGTTGCTTGCCGTCATCCAAGGCGGAGTAGCCATGATAGGTTATTGGATATTCGGCGCCCCCAACATCCTGTTTGCCGGTTTCCTGACCGGCTTCGCCAGTGTCATCCCCATGGTAGGCACAGCGCTGATATGGGTTCCCATAGCCATATACATGGCACTGATGGGCAATTGGTTCCAAGCCATCGGCCTGGCACTGTTCGGCGCCCTTGTCATTTCGCAACTCGACAACCTGATACGTTTCATCATTCAGAAGAAGATGGCGGATATCCATCCGCTCATCACCATCTTCGGCGTGGTCATCGGACTCTCGCTGTTCGGCTTCATGGGCATCATATTCGGTCCGTTGCTGCTTTCCCTGTTTTTCCTCTTTGTCGATATGTTCAAGAAAGAGTATCTGGAGAGCGGGAAATGATTACGAACGCTTTCTTCCCAGCTCTTTTCTTTTCAGGCAGAACACCGGCAGGAAGAAGAAGATGCCTATCACCGACATCACCAACCCGCCGATAGTACCGGCAGCCAACGGAAACCAGAAAGCCTCTTTGTCGGCACCGACCATAAAGGGGATGAACCCCAGTATGGTGGAGACCACCGTCAGGAAGATAGGCACCACCTTGGCGTTCCATGCCTTGGTATAAGCGCGTAGCGAGGTCAGGCGCGGAAAACGGCGGCGAATGCCGTTGTATTCATTCAGTATATAGATACTGGCATTCACCGTGATGCCGCACAGCAATACGAACGAGGCAAAACCACCCTGGTCGAAGTTCAGTCGGAACCAATAGAAAGTAAGGAACACCCCGATGTACGACACCGGAATCACGAAAATGATGGCAAGCGGCTGTTTCAGCGAGTTGAACAGGATGCCGGTCGTAAAGAAGATAATGGCCACCACAACCAGCAGAAACAGATACTGCTTGTTGTCCTTCTTGCCCCATCCCCATGAAGCGCTTTGCGACTCTGCCGTATATCCCATGGGCAACTGGGCATTGAACTCTTCCAGGTCGCGCTCCAGCATCTTATTGCCCATCTCGTTGGAACCGATGTATTCGTATTGCAGGCAGAGGCGGTATTGCTGCCGCTCCTTGGCTATTTCTTGCGGCATCTGCCCTTTCTCCACGCTTGCCAGTTCCGAGAGCTTGTAACTTTTGTCCCCATCTGTCCCGTACGGGAAGAACTGCATGGCCCAGATGTCGTACTCATGAGACTGGCGCGACGAGAGTCTAATCTTCTCCGTACCCTCTTCCGTCACCACCGAACCGATGTCCATATTCTTGCCGAAGATAGGTTGCACCGCCGCAAACAGTTGTTGCGCGCTGACTCCTTCCTGTATCATACGCTCCCTGTCCAGGTTGAAGTAGAACTCCTGGTAGTCGTCTTTCCACCACGAGAACTCCGAGTTGATGAGCACCTCCTTGATGCGGCGGTGTGTCAGTAGCTTCGCTTTCAGTTTCTCCGCCCACTCATAGAGTTCGTCGTAGTTGTAGCCGTACATCTTCACACGATAGGAACCCGCACTCTCGCGCACATCGTTACTGAAGCCCTGGTCTTGCAATCCGTAAATGCCCCAACTGCCGCCGCCCAGTTGCAATGCCTTGCTTATCATGTTTGCCTTCAACGTATAAGGGAAACCGCTGTTCTGATACTCCTTCTTAAAATAGACATTGATGCTTGCCCGCCGGGGACTGTAGATGGAAGTATGAAACTGCTTGATTTCCTTAAACTCGCTGAGATAAGTCTCCATCCGTTTCACCAACGTATTCATCTGCTCCAGCGTACTTCCGTTCGGCAGGTTCGCATTGGCATAGAGCACCACTTCCTCATTGCGCGTAAAGTAACTGCCTTCGTACACTTTCTGCACGAACAGGCGCAACGTGCCTCCCAACGCCTTGTCTACCAAAGGTTTCACAGTCTCCTTGTAGGTGTGCGAGCCGAAGGTCTTGTTATAGAGTTCCTCCCACTTTCCCGCTCCTTCCACCTTCTCCGGAAGCAAAAAGACCGGCAGACCGAATCCCAACAACAGCAATATGCAGACTGCCCACCGCCATCGGCAAAGGAAACGGATGAGCACGGCATAGTAACGGGTGAAGTAGACCGGAAAACGTTTGGCAAACTTCCGGATGCCCGCCATACGCCCGCTTCGTCTTGTTCCAAACGGCCAAAAGCCCCTTCTGCGTTTTTTCGCATCCGTCCGTTTCACCAGCCCGATTTTCTCTATCATGGCAGGCACGAAGAACAGGGACACCAACAGCGATACAGCCAGATTGATAATCACCACTGCCGCAAAGTCCTGCAAGTTCAGCCGTATCTTGTCATCCAGGAAGAAGATGATGACCAATGCCCCCATCGTAGTGAGCGTAGCTGTCAGTACGGACATAAACGCTTTCAGGTTGCGGCGATGGAGAATATGGTCCGCCATCACAATGGTGCTGTCTATCACCAGGTTCAAGGAGACCGTGATGCCCGCCAGCGAATAGAGCTGCATCTCCAGCCCGAAAAGATAATAGAATATCAGCGCCACCGCTATGTTCACCGCCAGACTGGCGACTATCAGGAAAAGATATTTCAACTTACGGGTAATCAGCCACACGAATACCAGCAGAATCAGCACCGTCAGTCCGGTACGGAAATAGATTTTGTCCAGTTCCTCCCGGATGTATTCGGTAGCGTCATAACTCGTATGAACCTCATAGCCGGCAGGAAGCACCGTCTTGACAGCCTCCATTGCCTGCATCACCTCGTGGCTGAGCTGCAACTGGTTGGCAGTCTCCTCTGCCGTTACCGACAGGTAGATGGAGTTCAGCCCGTTGATGCGGTAATAGCTTTGGGGCGACTCCTCGATGTGGGTCACGCTCACCAGTTCGTCCAGCCGGATTACCTTCCCCGCAGCCGTAGTCACTATGATTTTAGAAGGTTCGAAACAGTCCGAAGCCTCATCGGGCACTAAAGCAAGACGTATCCACTGCTCTTTGCCATCCCCCGCATCCACATTGTGCGTACCCAAGAACTCTTTCCGGTAGTAGCGTCTCACCGCTTCCCGGATATCGGACAATGTGACACCCAACGTACGCAACTGTTCGCTGTCGTACTCCAACCGCCATTCCATCGGAGTCGCACCGTTCAGTTCCACCTTATATACACCGGCTATCTGCGCCAGGCGCGGTTTGATATGCTCCTCCGCATACTGCTGTATCAGTATCGGGGTAGACGGCGCGTTCAAGGTGAAAGACATGAAAGGCCGTGCCGCCTCCTTGTCCGGCACCTTCATCCGGATAGTGGGATAGCTGACCCCATCGGGCAGTCCGGACCACGTCTGCCGGATGACGGTAGCCGCCTCGAAGCGCACTGCATCCACGTCCGTATGCTTGTCCAGTTCGACGGTGATGCTGCCCGCCCCGTTGCCCGAACTGGAGTTCAGCCGTTTCACTCCGCGGATGCGCGCCAACATGGCTTCCAACTTGCTTGTCACCTCCATTTCAATGACCCGCGACGATGTTCCCGGCATACTGAAACTGACCGTAAATCCCGGCAACGTACGCGACGGATTCAGCTTGACCGGCAGAAGCGGCAGCAGAGCGACACCCACCAAAGCCAGGCAAACGAAGGCGACAATGACCGTAAAGGAAGAAGCGGATTTCATGGTTTTCTCAGTTATCATAATCAAACTTTTCCGACAGCGAGAACCCCGTGGCAAAGTCGTGCAACGTCAGTTTCCGTATCTTATAGTAATACAACCAATAGTTTTTCAACGCCGAAATGTAGTTGCGCTGCGCCTCCTGCTGGCGGTTCAGCGAGAGGGTCAGGCTGTTGATGTCCGCCTTGCCGATAATAAACCGTTGCCGGGTTTCGTTATAGGCAAGCACGGAGAGATCGAGCGCCTCTTCGGCACTTGCCACCATACTCTGCTGGACATTGAAGTCGGAGACGGTCATTATCACCTCCTCTTCAATGCTGATTTCGCTCTGCCGGGCAGAGGTCTTCACCACGTTGAGGCTGTTGCGCGCCATGTTGTATTTTCCTTTCCTCACGCCCCAATCCACCAACGGAATAGACACACTGACCGAAACCATCTCCTGCTGCATGGGATGCTGATACGCCCTGCCAAACTTCTCCGCCACCTGGTTGAAACCCACACTGGCGTTGATGCTCGCATTGAAGCGCGACTCCTTCCTGGTCCTGTCCACCTTCTGCTCGGCTTCCAACACATTCTGCCGAAGTTCGAGGAAGTCCGGGTTGTTTGCCTGTGCCGCCGTCAGCGCCGCGTCTACCGGAATGGTCAAGGTCTGCGGCCTGCCGGGAAGCTCCACCCTTATCTCCGTATTCTTCTCTAAGTTCAGGAAAGAAGCCAACGAGAACATGGCACGCTTCAACGAGCTTGCCGCATTCTGCAACGTATTGCGCGCGTTCACCACATCAAGTTTCAGCGTCAGCAGGTCGGCACGGCTGATGGAAGCAATCTTCAGCCGTTGCATACCGATGCGGTAGAGCGTATCGGTGGATACCGCGTTTTCCTTTGCCAGGTCATACTCCGCCTGCGCCATGGCAAGCGCAAAAAAGTAGGTGGTGGCTTGTTCCGAAACTTTCTCCGCATTATAAATATATTCCTTCTTGACTTTTTCGTATTTCAACGGTTCTATTTTCCGTTCCCATCGGAAGGGGTTGTAGCCCACCAGGCTCTGCGAATAACCCAAACGCACCGGAACGCTCGTGAACTGCGTGTATTTATTGCTGCCGAAGCTCCGCATATATCCCAGTTCCGTATCCAGATAGAACGTACCGCCCGTCAGGTCAAGGTTCTGCCGGATGGCAAGGTTGCCATACGCATAGAACGACTGCTGACTGCGGTACACATCCAGGTCATGCTCCGAGTCGTAGCGTTTGGTGATGTCCCGGTTATACTGCGCCGGGGTCATGTTCAGCGTCAGGCTGGGCAAGCGGTTCGCCTTATAAGTGCGGTACTCCCAATAGCCGGACAGATACATATTCTTGGTACGGAACGCTTCCAGCGAACTGTCGTTCGCCATAGCGATGGTCTGCTGCAAATCCAGTGTAATCCGGCGTTGCGCGGCGCAAGGAAGCGCGCACACACACAACAGAAGCATAAAATTCAATCTTTTCATATATCAAGCAGTTTTCTTCTTATAAATGAACCAATATATCAGCGGGATAATGAACAGGCTGACCAGCGTCCCGACAAACATGGCACCTATCATGGCGATGGAAAGCGGCTTCTGCAACTCCGACCCCATATCAGCCGAGAACAGCAGCGGTACCATCGCGAATATCGTCGTGAGCGACGTCATGATGATGGGGCGCAACCTTCTCCGTCCCGCCTCGTGAATGGCTTCCAGCAACGGCATACCGTTTTTCCGCAGCTCGTTGATAGCATCCAGTTTCAGGATGGAATCGTTGATGATGATGCCGCACGTCACAATCAATCCGATGGCCGACATCAGGTTCAGCGTATGCCCGCACCCCCACAGCAGCAACAGGGCGAATGCCACGTCGACGGGAATCTCCAACAGCACAATCAGGGGCTGCACGAAGCTCTCGAACTGCGCGGCAAGGATAAAATACATCAGCAGGATGGAGATAAAGAGGATTACCACCAGCTCGTCCAGCATCTTGCGGTTGGAGAAGAAGCTACCGGAAAAGGCGATATCCCAGTCACCCGCAGCATCCGCCGTCCGCTTCACTTCCGCCATCAGCGGTTCCGCCTCCTTCACATCGTAAAAGCGGAAGGGGATGTATTCCCCGTTACGTCCCGCCGTAATGGTCTTCAAGTCTTCTGCCGGACCGACCCTTACCAAATCGCGCAACGGCACATATCCTACCACCCCTTTACTGTCGGGACGCGTCTGTATCAGCGTCTGCCGCAGAATCTCGTTCACGGTTTTCTCTTCGCCCACGATGCTGATGGGCAGGTATTGCTGGTAGGAGTGCAGCATCGCCACGCTGTTCTCCTTGAAAGCCGTCTTCAGTTCCCGGTACAGTTCGCTGTAAGCGACGTTATACAACAGAAGTTTCTCTTGCAGGATACTGATGTTCAGCTGGTTCTCAAAGGCTATTCCGGTCGGCGCCGTTCCCGTCCGTTCACCGAACTTGCGTTCCAGCGCCTGCAAATCCGCCGCTACCGGAGCCTTCTCCTTGTTGTGCGCATAGAGTTCGGCAACCACGTCCGCCTCTCCGGTCACAAACAGTTTCTCGAACACCGTTTCGAGCGGCATAAAGGTCACCACCGCCAAGGGATATTCGGCTTTCAGCCGCCGATACACCTCCTGCTGCAAGGGTTTTATCGCCGAAGGGCTTTCGGTCTTGAAATACAGTTCGGCTTCGGAAGACGAAAGCGCCTGTTCCCGGTTCAGCAGATAATCCTGCCGCCCCACTGCCGCGGTCTGCTCCACCGTTTCTCCTCTCAACACTTCGAACAGCGCGTCCACCCGGCGGCGGTTTTCATCCACATGGATGTTTTCGTTCCATTCCACGCGGGCTATCAGTTCGTTCTGGTCTATCTCGGGCATACGCTCCTTCCCGATAAAAAAGAAGAAGAACACGCAAAGCGGAATGGAAACGACACAGAAGGCCACACACAGCGTCTTGTGGGCAAACACCCAATCGACACCCGCATCGTAGAAGCGATCCAGCGTATGCTCTTTCAGCGGATTATTGATGCGCAGCCTGCTCCACCACGATTTCCGGCGTATTCCGATGCGGTAGACCAGCATATAGAGCACCGGCAAAAGCATGATGCCCGTGAAGTAAGAGACCAACAGCCCCACCGTCACCGAGAAAGCCTGGTCGTAGAACAGCGCCCCGGCAATGCCGCTCATAAATATCAACGGCACAAAGACGGAAATAGTCGTCAGCGACGAACTGAGCATCGGCGTTATCACCTCGCCGGTGCCCGTCACACAGGCACGCCGCAGCGAATAACCTTTTTCCCGATACTGGGAGATATTCTCCGTCACGATGATGCAGCTGTCTATCATCATGCCCAGCGCCAGAATCAGTCCCGACAGCGAAATGATATTGAGCGACATCTTGAAGAGGTAGAAGAACAGGAAGCAGATGACGATGGACACCACCATGCTCAGCCCGATGATGAACGGCGACTTGACATCGCCCAAGAACAGCACCGCCACGATGCAGATGAACAGGAAACCCAACGACAGGTTCTGCTGCAGGTTGGAGATAGTATAGTCCAGCAGTTCGGTCTGGTTGCGGCTGATACTGAAGTCGATGTCCGGATAGACCCGCCTGAAATAATCCATCGTGCCGGTAATGGCGCGCTTCATGTCGTCCATGTTCTCGTCCGCCTGCTTGATGACCGCCAGCGTCACCGCGCGCTTGCCGTTGCTCATCGAGACGCCCTCCTCCTCGACGGGCACAATGCCTATCCGGCAGAAGTCGCCCAGCCGGACGATATGTCCCTCCTTGCGCAGGAAGATGTTCCGGACATCCTCGTCCGTACGCAGCAAGGTAGAGAACTTGATGTTATACTCATAATATCCGTCGCGCACCGTCATGCTGCCCGGTTCCACGTTGTTTTGCGCCAGCACATTCTCGATATCCTCGATGGAGATGCCCAGCACCGCCAGCTTGTCCGGGTCGGGCACAATCTGCAACTGCCGCTCCAGCAGTCCCGTCACGTCCACCATCGCCACCTCCGTCAGTTGCTCGATGCGGCGTTTGATGACATTCTCCGCAAATTCGCATAAGTCCAGAAAAGCGCGTTCGTCGGTCTCGCCGTAAGCGCTGTCGTTCTTCAGCGTCAGGTTCAGGTAGAACACAGGGATGTCCGTGGCGCTCGCCTTCACCACCTTGGGGCGGTCGGCATCCTTGGGCAAGTAGTTCATGGCGGCATCTATCTTCTCGTTCACCTCGATAAAGGCGAGGTCCGTGTTCGTGCCATAGTCGAAGCTTAGGTGGATAATGCCCGCCCCGTCCCGTGTTTCGCTGTTCATATCCTTCAGCTTCGCCACCTGGATAAGCTGTTGCCGCAGGGGCTTCACCACCGTGTTCTCCAGTTCGCGTGCAGAGGTATTCGGTTCCGCCACCTGCACCGTAATCTCAGGTATGGCAATATCGGGCAGCAGGGAGACGGGCAAGGTGAAGTACGTCACCAGCCCCACAATGAAAAATGCCGTAAATGCCATCAGCACGGCAATCGGTCTCCGTATCAGGAAGTCAACCATTTTTTAAATTTATGATTTATAATTTATGATTTATGATTTTCACCGGTGCCTCATGTGCCAGATTCACATTGCCGGTCACGATAATCGTATCTCCTTCCTCTATCTTGTCCGTCTGCGGAGCTCCCGTCACCAGAGTGTATTCATTGGCATTCTCCAGTCCGGTCTGCACATAGTTCCAGCGGGCAGCGCCGTTCTTCAGCGTGAACACCACCTGCCTGCCCGAACGCAGCACCACGGCGCTTTTCGGAATCACCAGCTGCCTGCCCAACGAGCGGTGCACATTCACCCGCACGTTCATGCCGCTGAACAGTTTTCCCTTCCCGTTCACAGCCGCCTTCACCTTCACCATTCCCTTGTCGTCCACTATCGGATTTATCTGCACAATCCGTCCTTCATAGCCGGAAGCGGCATCCGAATAAGGCGTGACAAGCACCTTGTCGCCCACTTTGATTAGCGGCAACTCGTTCTCCAGCACCGTGAAGTCGGCCTCCATGCTTTGCGCGCTTACAATGCTGCAAAAGGTCTCCGAGGTGTTCACGGCATTATAAGGTTTGGAGAAGAGATTCGCCACCACCCCGTCGAAAGGCGCCGTCAGCGTGGCGTGCTCCTCTTCGTATTTGGCAAGTTCATATTGGGCAAGATTCTGTTCATAGCCGCTCTTGGTGCGTGCCAGTTGCATGATGTCGGCAGGCACCTTCTCCATATCGTCCACCGGATATCCCTGTCCTATCAGTACATCCTGCAACTCCAGTTTCGCCCTGTCCAGTGCGTCCTTCGCCTGCATGGTCTTGTTCGCCAGACGGAACTTGTCGAGTTCTGCCAGTTTCTGCCCTTTGCGCACATACTCGCCGTTCTTCACATAGATGTGCGCGACGATGCCCCCGGTCTCAAAACGCAAGTCCGCCAATCCACCGGCAACCACTTTCCCGTTGCTCACCAATTCATGTTCAAAGACCCGTGGCTTCAACACCGCCACCGTCACTTCGTTATCACTATCCGGAAGCACGGTTGCCACGCCCTCCTCCGCACCATTCTCCCTTTTTCCGCCGGAGCAGGCACCCAACAACAAGAACATAGCATATAGTAGATGCCGGTAATTTTGCGTTCTCATATCCATCTTGTTTTTCTATTAATATTATTGTTTACAAATCTATACTATTTTTCGATAACATCCTATTTTTCTGAAGCTTTTCCGGCAGAGGAAATTTCATTAAGACAAGATTAGTATCATATCCATGTAATCGGTGGAGCACACGAATCGGATGACCGCATCATATCCCTGTCCCGATACTTTTCCGTTACAATCGTCCGCCGTTACAACAAGCAACGAATCCTTGTAAACCGCCAAAGCATCCATATCACCCGGATTCTTAATAAACGCACAATATTTGTACCCCTTTATCCCATAAAGGCTATCTATTTCCACATGGCTAAACCAAAAATTCTCCGCACTCCTTGAACAGGAGGCAATCATAGAAGAACCGACACGAAATATCCTGTCATTTATACTATTCCAACTGGCAAAAACGCCCAATAATAGGATTGCGGACAAGATTCCTATAAACATACACTGCTTTTTCATTTTTTCAACGTATAATAAGATTGACTTTAACCCACTTCGGCATAGAAAACTAATATAGGATTATCATCTTCATTAGTATTTAACTTCTCCATTTTCTTTCTTAATTCCATGGAACAATCCATTGATTTATATTGCTCTTCCCACTTTTCTGCAGAAACAACAAATAATATGCAATTATCTTCTCCATCGTGTGGAAAATAATCACTCGCCATTAACAAAGTGTCATCTTTATAGAGAATATCGTTATCTTTCTGTAAGAAATACAAACCACCCTGATTAGAACGAAAGACCAAATGTTTATCGGTCTCTCTAACGGAGTTTATACTATAGACAATTTTCCCTTTTGCGACCTCTGTAAAAAAATCCATCGGATTAGAGGTCGATTTCTTTATCAAATCCTCACTCAATTTGAAAGTCGGAAAATCCAATTGATAATGAAAAGAATATTCATTGCCCTCCATACAATATAGATTATAGTCAAGAAGAGCATTAAACCAAATCCGCTTACTTCTCACCATCTGCCGCCCCTTACTCCGAATAGGGAAATTAACTTTAATGTCATTATTGATACGATTCCATGTTTTATCTTTCAGGTTGTATATACTAAATGTATAAGGATAACAGGAATATCCTTCGATTTTGTTATAAAAAAGAACTTCTCCTTGGTGACAAGTTATATTCTCATACATGCTATTTTCTAATTTGATTTCTGATAAAAATTTCCCTTGCAAATTGAAAAACAATAATTTGTAGTAGTCATTGTAAATCAATATTTGGTTTGAAATCTCATCAAACGCAATATCTATAATGTGTTTAGATTCGCCCGGGCCGTTACCGAATTTACAAATATTCATTTTCAATTGTCCTGTATGTGTATCAATCAAAGATACGGATTGATTGTCAGACAATAGTAAAAGATAATCTTTCAATCTTATAATTTTCCTTATCTCTGAGATAAGGAATGACTCAGTAGTTTCAATCGGTATAATACTTTCTACTTTAAAATTGTTTTTAAAATAGTTGGATTCTATTGTTGAAGCATTCAATAAAATGGGGTCACTTTTAGTTACTGTTGGTTTCGTTGAACAAGCAGATAGTAACATTGTAAGAAAAAAAATAGTATATTTCGACATAATCAAAAAGTTAAGATAAATATATCAATATTATAGCCCTACATCGAAAGATGATTAAGAACCTGTTTAATTTTTCTTCGAAAAGTTTTCATCAGTTTCTTTAACTGTATAATGTTTCACTAAATATAATGTACCATCTTGACATTTTGTCTCCTCACCTAAATCTTGTATAAAGACATCTGCAACCTTACCATCATCTAATTCATCATCATTAGCCAATGCTTCCATATTTGCCAACATCAAATCAGACATGGAATCTGCTTTCTGATTTGCATAAACTCCATATCCTGCCACTGCCACAAATGCTGTGACAAAAGCTATTTTTATTATCTTTTTCATGTTTGGTTTAATTTTAAATTAATCTTATGTTTTTATCTTCCGTATCTATCCTTTCAACGGAAAAGCAAATGTTTTGCTTATTCAAACTAAACTATTACTTTTGCCAAGACCTCCTTTCTTTAGTGGGTTATGGAACGGACAGTAAGTTTTGCTGCAACAAAGACCCACACTGTCCGTTCCTCTTAATAATTATCTCTCTTACGGAAAGACTTGCTTTCCGCCCTTATAATAGAATGCCCGTTCTTCCTTGCCGCGAGAGTAGTTTCGTAACCAAAGCAGGGCGTTGTCCGGCACGTTGTCATATTTCAATACATAGTCCGTAGCGGTCTGTTTGCCCAATGAACGCCAACCGCCCGCCCCGTCCGGATACATCCGATATAAAGTCCGCCTATTGGGTTCATACACCGTATACCCATGTCCGCCCGTCGGACTCAGGGATGTAATCATACTCATTTCGTTGGGTCCTTGCCCATAAGCACACCCTTTACCTATATATTTCCCATCCTTTACGTTTACAAAATGTACCAGCGAGTCCATTTTTGTATCACTGATTGCCATGATGTCACCCGACAACACCAGTTTATTAGGCATCCCCAACAGAATATCATCCTCACAAACCAGCGATAGCGAGATTTCAAATCTCTCCACTCCCGTTTTTGAAGCACGAGGAGTACAAGACAACAATCCCCCTGCTACAAATATATATACTAACAGTTTTGCTCTTTTCATATCGCGTATCTTCATTTATACTCTAATCCACATCTTTATCTGTAACCTCCAACTTCTCCAGCTCCTCCCTCATTTCCCGTATCGCCGTCGAGTTCACTTTCGGCTTTTTCGTCAGCACAATCCGTTTTATCTCCTCGAACTTCTCCGGCTGCCGGAATCCGGGCTCCGCGTACAGCTTTGCCAGCAGGTAATAGGGATATATCCTGCTGGGCAGGCGGTGTGTGGAGCGTAACAAATATTCCTCAGCCTTTTCGTATTTTTTCAGTTTTTGGTAATTCTTACCGATTATATTTAGTATCATCGGATCGCAACTACGTAACTCAGCCTTCTTCAAGATGCGGTTGGAAGCATCGTATTCTCCTAACTTGTGCAGACAACGGCCATATTCAAAGAGAAAGTGGGGACGGGTCTTCAGTTGCGGATACAACCTTTCATATTCCTTTCTCATACTATCATTAGCCCCTACACCATACAGTGCCCGGTATTGTGCCCACTCCTCGCAAGACTTGTACGCACTATGCCGTACCAGCCATCCTCCCCCTATACCAGCCATAACACCCAGCAAAAGTATCCATTTGCGCGAAATCTCCGATAAACAAGCCACTAAAAGAAGTAGCAAAGTGACCCAAAAACAGGGATACGCCAACGGATAAGAGGAGAAAGAGAAAACCGCCAGCGAAAGCAAGCTCCCGCAGATATCAATGCGCCGCCACAACATACCGCAGTAGAAGTATGCACCCACCGTTATCAATGCAAACAGCAATATCGGAACTCCACACTCCACCGCTATCTGCAAGTATTCATTAAAAGCATATTCCGGGCTGCCCGCCACACGCTCCTCGTCAACACTGTATGCTCCTTTGGCAAAGTACGCCTCTTGCGCCCACCCGTATGCGGCGGCAAAGTGCCCCCCTCCATATCCGTCAAGCGGTCTTTGGGCGACGGCAAGGCTGCTGATTTTCCATAAGAACAGCCGCCCTCTTGCTGAATCTTCCTTTATATGGTAAACGGCCACACTGCCCACCGCCAACACGATGCCGCACAGCACGCCAGCCAACGCCACCCGCATCCGATGTCGCTTCCAGGCTTGCTTCAGACGTTTGCCCCACGAATAGTGCCAGCCACACACCCACATTCCCGAGCAACCTGCCGCCAACCATGCCGAACGGCTCATGCCTGCCGGAAGCACGCACAAAAGCAGGAACAGCACGCCTCCGGAAAGGTAATATCCCGCCCGTTCAGCCAGTGAACGTTGCTTCACGGCACCCAACCGCAGCCATTGATGCAGACAGACCGGGAATGTCAGGGCAAGATAGCCGGAATAGGGGCCGGGGTTGTAGAAAGACCCCGTCACCGCATAGAGCGAATGGGTGGAAGAGGCAAAGCCGTAAATCTGCCGCAATCCCCATACCGCTTCCACCCCACCCAATAAAATAAGCCCCCACGCCACCGACCGGTGAAAGTAGCGTACCCCTTCGGTCGAGAGCAGCACGGACAGCAATGTACAGGCGGCAAATACCAAGGCACCCCACCCGCACCACAGCCATTGATAAGAGACATCACCGGCAGGTATGTGGGGAGAATAGGCGCAGACACAACTTAGCAACAGCACACAGCCCGCCGACATCAACAGGACGGAAGTACCATCCCTCAACTGTACCGGTGAAATGCCAGGCATCACGATTCTATATTTTATAAATCTTTTCATTCCTTATCAATTCATATTTTTTTGAATATCCGTTCCCACCGCACTTTGCCACTCTTCTTATCACGCGAGAACCACACAAACCTGCCCACTCCCAAGATAAAGTCTTCCGGCAGTATCCCCCAGTTACGGGAGTCATAAGAATCGGACACGTTGTCGCCACGCATGAAATAATAATCCTGACGGAAACGGTACGACCGAATCGCAGAATCGCCCAACAAGATTGTGCCTCCCTTGCGGGTCACCTGTTCTCCCGTCTCATACGCTATACACTTGCGATAGTCCCTATAACTCAACGAATCTATCGCCAATTCTTCTCCCCGGCGGGGAAGATAAACCTGTCTCTCCCTCGCCTTCGCCTTCCACTTGTATGTCTCTCCCGGAACAGCCACGCACCGTTTACAATAATAGAGCTTCGACTCAAGCCGCATCCGGTCTTTGCCCGAAGCGTAAGGAAAATTGAATACCACCACATCCCCCTTGCTAACCTTGCGTATCCCCTTTTTACGGTGTACCGACAAGTGCCCGCAACTGTCCTCCTTCCAAACCCGATACCCCGGTATTTGCAAAGAGGCAATGATGTAATCGCCCTTTTGCAACGTGGGAGTCATCGAACCGGTAGGTATCACGCAAGATGCGAAAATATACAGACGCATCAATACGTAACATTGGAACAATGCGAATGCACATAGCAACGTTTTACCGATTTTCTTGAGAATGTTCATCTTCTTTTTTTCCCTTACTTTTTATTTTAAGCAAACAAACATCTATTTCGAGACATATCTTTTAAGATACTCCTTTGTCTTATCCGGTAACTCTTTCTGCGGAACAAACAGATCCGACACATTACCAGATTCGTCTATCCGGAACAAATAAGGAACCATAAACTTATCGAAAACAAGCGGCAACGTATCAACTCTAAATATCGGAGAATTAAATAAGCTGTTACGCATCACGTGTATATCCCTTACCGGGACATTGGCCAACAGAAATACGGTTTCTACATCAGGATATCTTTCTTTCAGTTTCGCCAATTCCGAAATAGTAAATTCAATGCACTCTCTACAAGCATATACCGAATATCGTACCACAATCTTTGAAGAAGAGACAACACTCGACAATAAGACCGGCTTGTTTTTTGAATTTACAATTTGTAAATCCATATCTAAAACGGTATCTTTGAAACAAACTTCACCGTACAAATCCTTATAAGATATCGCTTGCTCCACAACCGGCTCGGCATTCTTCTTCGTAGGAGTAGGACTTGTACATGAGCATAGCAATGCGACAGCCCAACACGACACCCTTAAAATCAGTCTTATTTCCTTTTTCATTTGTTCTTATCCAATATCTTTTTATCCACAACCAGCAATCCGCAGTTCTTCTCCATGTCTTCCTTATCCTCTACAGCCATCACCAACTGATTACCTATAATCTTAAAGAACGGCAGGACTTTGTACCGCTCGTCTTTGAACTCAAAGATTTCGGGATGAAAAGTCTTTTGAGAGAACCGGCACAAACAAATACGGCCTGCCCAAGAGAAAATGAAATAGATGTAGTCGCCATCTATCTGATAGAAACGGCACATCGAAGCGCTTTTCTTAATATTTTTCTTTTTTCCCAAATACATCGACCGGGCGTATGCATCTTTCTTCGCCACATCGGCGGGGACAGCATGGTCACCAAAATCAATGGCACACATGGGATATACCGTTTGCCCGGCCACCGTAAAAAGGGTATCTTTCAACGGTTCCCAATACAAGATACGTTTGCTGTCGGCACTCGCATAGAGCCAGTCGGAAAGCCTAAAACCACTTTCCACCAAACGTCCACCCAACGTATCCTGAGCCGTGAAATCGCTGTTCCATATACTGACCGAAGGAGTCCGCACATTATCTCCGCCACGATAGCCATTGACACACACATAACGGTCCTTACCCAACGGGATAATACCCACAGGAGAAGGGGCGTGAGGTTCTACTGTGATACGCTGTCTATTTTGCAACTGTCCCTGCGAATTGAACGACAATACCGTTTTTACATTCCAATCATAGATACAGATGTTACCATCTTTCGTATAGACACAAGACATATCGGTGTATTCGTTTGCACCCTGTCCTTTCCCTGAAATCTGATAAAGGTATTTCCCACTTTTATTAAAAGCCTTGACCATCCCCCTTGACCATATAAAGTATTTGTTGTCCAGTTCATACAGACCACTGATATCATACAGCAGGGAATTATTGTTTGTTTCCAGCGAAACAATCTTATTAGTGTCCATTGGAATGGCATGAGCGGTGTTAATGTCAATGCCCAACCGTTTAATCTCTACATTTTTTTCCTGAGAAGTACAGGATGCCAACAATGTCATAGACACCGTAATTGATAAATAATAATATAAACGCATAACTAAATTGATTTTATTTTTCTTACAAATGCGACATAATTTCCAACAAGCAGTAACGTCTTTAGGTTTGTACACGAACGAGTTTCATTATGTTCCGTACAAATACAATGTAGCAGCTGATACCACTAAAATCAAAGACAATAACATTAACTGAGAAAAATGTATAAGCTTACTCATAATAAAGTCTATTTAAATGTATATTTCAAGATTACTGGATTACTTTCTGCATCTATCGAATCATAAATCCGTTGATTCTCTTCGCTCAGTTCATCCCTGTTGACTATTATTGGTAAAAACATTGTCTCTACAAAACAATAAACTGCCGATTCATCCATGAAAGTGGGCGTCACCCGATGTCCTTCTTTGAAAGAATTAAATACTACACTACTACTGTTTTTTTATCGTAGATTAACGTCCACATTTTGTTGTGCAAATAAAACTGCGTCATATAATATCGAGAATTTTCAACATAAACAATGAATATCGTTGCATATTGTGAGCCGACAGTCTTATTATAATTCATATAATAAGGAATATCCTTATCAGATTCTAAATCTGTAATGTCAAAATTGTATTTCCCGAAATTCCATTGGTATTCAGGAGACAATTTATTATCTTCAAACGTAAATACATCCCCATTGTATGTTTGGGCAAAATGAACTTTATCCTCAAACAAATAGAATGGTGTGTAAGTATGGTGATAAGGTGTCGAGAAGAACAGGAATGTAGGCTTGTCATATAATTCCGCTACTATTTTCTTTTGCTTGAAATCATACGCCAACATCTTATTATTTTCCCTTGCCTGGCAAAAAAATAAGTAGACATCAGAAGAAACAGAAATAAAATGATGTGCCACAAAAGGTAAATTAACGCGTCCCTTATAATTTTCACCCATACTGTCATATTTGAGAATACCGCCCATCGGATTTAATAATTCCAAATCACCGGTAAATCTGTTTATCTGTAAATCTACAATATCGGTATATTCTCCGGGACCATTTCCACGTTTATCCATTATCTGAAGAAGCTTACCATTATTTTGATCAAATATGAAGACCTTTTTCTGTCTACGGTCCAATACATAGAGTTTATCCTTGTACCATTTCTGTTCAGATACTATCTGTATCAAGGCTTCACTACTGGAATCAGTTGGAATAATCTTTAACTCCGAAAAATAATCATTAAAAGAGGGAGAGGTTAGATTATCCAAATCTATATCTTTTACATATTTTCCCATCCTGTCTTCACCTAATGGATGATACCCACAGGATGATAGGAGTAATACTCCAATAAGTAACATTATACTTTTCATAATCATATCTTTAAATTCATCCATAAGGGATGGCTTATAATACGAATGCACATAGCAGCACTTTACCGATTTTCTTGAGAATACGCATATTTCATTTATGAACATTTCCTACATCTGCTTTTATTTTTAAGCGTATCGGATAAGTTGACAGATTATGAGATACAATAATTGTTTTTGAAGTATATCCTAAACTTTCAGGAGTAAATTCTACAACTATGTTCCCCGCTTTTCCTGGTGACAAAGGATCCCTCTCCCAACTGGACACCAAACATCCACACGAAGATTCCACATTCTGAATTACCAACAATTTGTTAGTAGTATTTGTATACTTAAACTCTACTTTATATTTCTGTCCTCTCACAACCGTGCCTAAATCTTTATTCTTTTCATCAAATATGTCTACATTGATTTTTTCCCATTCTCCTAATTTAGCAGAAAATTGAACTAAATATTCTTGCAAAAATTCCGGATATTGTTGTGAAGGCGTGAAGAAATATCGTCCCTTGAAGTCATTGTCAAGCAAAAACAAATAAGGATTTTTACTTTTCTCATTTTGCTCAGATAACATCTCAACGTCATTCATCGGAACTAAAAATACAGGAAAAGCTATATTATATTTTTTCACAGCCATCCGCAACATTCGCAAATTATTATAACTTGCAAAACCTACAATATTTTTTTCTATACCTGACTTACTAATTAATTCTATAGAAGATTTTATACAATTTTCACAACAAAACTCACTAAACCTAAAGACTAAACGGGGTTTCACAAAAACACTATCAATTCTCTGTATATTCCCATTTATATCTTTAAGAGGATAATAAGGAAATAATGAGATTTCTTTTGCACGTAAAAGATTTGACACGGTATAGGTTGATACATTTTTCAATAAGTCCGTATTACTTTTATCAGTATTACCTATACAATTCTCCATACCCATAAAAAGTAAAAAGTATATAAACGCTTTCTCAATCATTTTTTTATTTCAATTTTATCCTGATAATAACAGGGTTATCAAAATCATGCAGATTGTTACAAATACCTCTCAAATAAGAAGACAAATTTATTTTCTTTTTCAAAAGTAATTCCGGTTCCCCTATCAAGTACAGATACTCCTCATCAACACAAGCAATACTGACAGACAAGGTATTCTGATTAAAATCGTCCAATAAGAAATAACCGGGATTATGGACTAATCCCTCTCTCTTATCTACATAAGCCAAACCTATCAATCCCCTAGAATAATTAAAAAACATATAGTTCGTATTCTCATAAAAAGCACCATAAAGAGTTGTCAATTTTCCTTCTTTCACAGTCCTTTTCATCTTGTCCAAATCCACCGGCTCTTCGAAGTTTGGGGTGTAGGTATTGGTAGTAAACTCTATACGATATCGTGGACACAATCTACCAAGAGTATCTATAGAAAAAATTTCGGGAGATAAAAACTCAGTCAATAGAATCGTATCGCCATAAAAAGTAAAATTATTGGAAGAGAGAGGTACTTTAAGAAAACTTTCATCGAATTTATACGGTAAGTACTCGTTGCATACATTTTTGTTCTGCAAAGTCGCATACCTATAAGATTTCGGGAATACATCCTCATAAAACCTCATATTTGGTAATCTGCCCAAATAACAATATTTCCAATCTCCTTTTACTGCAAAAGAAGACATTATAAAAGGTACATCCAATTTTTCTACCAACTCCGATGTGGCTGAATATTCATAAAGTGCTTGTCCCCTATCCGAATAAACTACCATATTCCCACTCTCCATATCCAACGTAAAATCCGCAATATTGAAATATTCATCAGGAGCTTCACCTTGTTTACTAAGCCTATAACGAAACTTTCCGTCTTGTCCAAAACAAAAGACCGTCTCTGAAAGTCTGTCCCAAATATAATACATATCTTTCCAAACAATCAAACGAGTTATCTCCCCTATTAACATATCGTCTTCCGTTTGTAAAGGAATATATTCTACGCTTTCCGCAAACATAGATATTTTTCCCGGTTCTTTTTTATTAATATTATCAGGATTTATTGTAACAACCTGAAACAAAGAATCATTGATTACCATATTTTGTAATGCCGTGTTCTTTTTGCAAGACATTAATAAAGGTAATACTAATACATATATTAATTTCTTCATATATTTATTTAGGGATAAGAATTTAAGTATAATGAATATTCATATTTTTCTTGTGAAAGTTGAAAATGATTCGTTTAATCATTCAATCCATTTCTCACTATCAAATCAAGAAATAATGAATATTCATTATTCTATCATTTAATGGTTCTAATTATAAATATTTATTAGTTCTTAGTGCAACGGTAATAATCGCATCTTTGATTGGAATTTCCCGTATATATACACTCGTTACGTGTTCCCGGAAAATCAACTTCATCAATATAGTCAAATTCACACGACATACCTCCCAACCAAGGAACCCAATCAGGGATTGTGAAACCAATTTTACACTCGTAAGTTTCCTTAATAGTACAGTTCTCCGTTTTATTAACATATCCGACCCAAATATTATTACTCGTTTCACCATCATTCATGTCATCTTTTTCATCTTCTCCCCTTGCTAATGATTCAACGCTGTTCAATGACAAATTTGCTAACTTGGAATTTGTTTGAATAGCACAATATGTTGTATACCCAGCAAACAATATTACTGCCAATAAGAATAACATCAAATTTACATTTTTCATATTTTACAAAATTGAACATTTTACTTTTCTCTTTAAATTCATCCTGTATTTATCCTTTCAACAGGTTAAAGCAAACATTTTGCTCATTTCAAACTAAACTATTACTTTTGCCAAGACCTCCTTTCTTTAGTGGGTTATGGAACGGACAGTAAGTTTTGCGCCAACAAAGACTCGCACTGTCCGTTCCTCTTTAATAATTATTTCTCTCTTACGGAAAGACTTGCTTTCCGCCTTCATAATAGAACGCCCGTTCTTCCTTACCGCGAGAGTAGTTTCGCAACCAAAGCAAGGCGTTGTCCGGCACGTTATCATATTTCAATACATAGTCCGTAGCGGTCTGCTTGCCCAATGAACGCCAGCCGCCCGCACCGTCCTGATAGAACAACTCGTAATTGTCACCCACACGTATGAAGTTGTCATCATTCCTCGGGACATATACGATGCTGTTCACCTCCACCGGAACACCGTAATCGAAAGTCACCTTCTCTCCACGACGGTCCGAATAGTAGTGGGTCACCCAATCATCATCCACCATCCACCGGATTTGTGTCACCTGTTTCCGCCCGGTCACCGTGTCGGGCGTAATATTGACCGGCATCAGGCGTTCCGTTGTCGAGGTGTCCCGATACAGCCAAAACTCGGCTATCTGTATCCTGCGCGTATGGCGGGGAACAATACGGAAATAGCGGTAACGGGCGGGCTGTTCCAACACTACGCGGTTGTAATTGACCAGCGGGGTGTCCACCACATGGTGTATCAGGCGGGCGTTCCTAAAGTCTTTCCGGTTGTCCGCCTCTATTTTCAATCCTTGTATATGGTTCATATACGAACGGATATCCCCGCGTACCGGATATTTTCGGCGGACTTCCCGGTATTGCAGGTGTGCCGTGTCCGGTATGAAGAAACGCGCCACGGAGTCCTCCACCTGAAACGCGTAATAAGCCGGGGAGACCTTCTTCCGGTCGCAATAGACCGGTTGGTAAATCACATTCTTTTCCAATCCTTTGAACACGACACGGCCGTTGTCGATGTCCGCTATGTCCACCGGTTCATAGGCACGTCCCGTCCATATAGCCAGGTACATATAGCACTCTTCCGTACGGAACTTCACCGGCAGCGCCACCGACACGTCGCCCGTATAGTCTGCCGTCACATCCCGCAGGAAAGGGTTGGAGAAGAGGGCGGGCACCGTCTTGTCGGTATACACGCCCTTGCACTTTTCCGGCTGGACGCCAAAGTAGTGCCGGTATACTTTCCCCATCTTGCGCTTACCCATATAACCGCGCTTCATCTCCTCTTCCACATAGTTGAAGGGGACAGGACGTTTGGTGGTGTCTATCAACGCACTCCAGTAGTGCTTGCTCTGATAGACAGGCGAGCTTTGGTACATATCCGTCATCACCGGGATGCCCAGCGCACGCAACGTATAAGTGGCGATGTCGCAGTTCTCGCGGCAAAAGCCCACCCGGTGTTCCAACAGGTAAGAAGCCCCCAAATGCGGCAAGTCGAAATCCTTGTTGCTCGTAAATTTCTCCGCTTTCAGGTAGGCGACGACCGCCTTTGCAGCTTCCACCACATCGTTCCCCTGATACAGGGAGTCGAGCACGGGGGCGTAACGGTCATGATAGTCCCTTCGCCATGCCTCTAAAGGCTCGTCGTCTATCCGGTAGGGAAGGATGTATTCGCAGAACTCGTCGAACGAGTAATGTCGGCTCCACGGGCGGCGTTGCCAGGTATCGAAAGCCAGGTCTATATTCTCTATCAGCAATTCTGCCGTCATCTTCCGTACGTCGCTCTCCCGCTGCCGCCGATTGAAATGTACCTTCTTCCAACGGTTCTTTACGGAGTCCTCGATAAACCCGTTATCCACAATCACCCCTTTCAGCACCTCCTTCAGGCTGTCTATCTCGGGACCTTTATAGGCATGGTAATAGGGCATATTGGCTATCAGGAACTTTGCCGCCTGTAGTTTCTGCGGCTCGTCCTTGTAATGGGAAAGAACTTTCTCCAGTTCCGCCCGGTTGTCACCGGCAAACTCCAGGCAGGCATCCACCCGTTTGTCCAAAACATCGCTACAGGCACTCAAACAGGTAAATGCCGCTATCATCCATAAAAAACGCCATACATTTTTCATACTTATAGATTCTCTTACTGTATCCACTTATATAATAAATACACTTTGAAGTGCCTGGTCTTCTACAGAAGCTGTTCCTCTTCTGTAAACGAAATCACCAAGCAATCAAAAACAGGTTTTAATTTTTGATAAAGTTGGCAATAATTTTCAAAAAGAGGTTATAATTGTGTATCAAATATTTGCAAATACCTCTCAAACTATCCACGAAACACGATTGAGACAGATTTGAGACAGACTTGAAACAGATTTGAAACATTTTATAAACCATCTACAAAAAAATGAATTACTTACATACCTTTATATGATTTCCTTTCCTGCCCGGCTATTCTGTTTGTCACTATTTTTTCCATTTTCCCCAAAAACGACACCATCTCTTCCACCCCGTTCAGAGCCCTTTCTGAACGGGATTTTGTCCGACACCGGGGAACGACTCGTTCCCCACCGGGGAGCACCGCCTTCGGCACCGGGGAACCCTGCCTTCCCCGGTGCCGGACAAAAGGGGCGGTTACGAGGGAAATAAGGATGTAAAGAAAAATGTTCGTCATGGCATATGCTCACTATTCTTCATTCTCCAACTTCTCCAGTTCCCTTCTTCTCTTCGATATTGCCATAGAGTCTACTTTCGGCCTTTTCATCAACTATCCATTTCATTTTCGTAAACTATATTTTAATATCACCGGGTTGTCTTCTTCCTGAATCTTTTTTATAGCCTCTTTCGCTTTTTCATCTGACAGTTTTTCTGTCACCATATATTCCAGCCAACCCCGCTCTGCAACTATATACCAATAATTATCATCTACAAAAGTCGGTGGCAGCAGCACCTTACCATCATGAAACTGGCATGAGTAAAGGTTAGAACGTCTTGACACCTTATCGTAAAGGAAAAGAGATTGTTTCCCTTGATACATAATAAAAGTAAATAGAAAATCCTTATTCTCGCCCCGATAAATAGGAAAAGCATAATTCTTGCTCCCCTTAATAATGTCTTCAAAAATAACGGCATGAGAATCCAATTCCTCAAAAGGAAAAGAATAATTTCCGAAATCATAACGAACCGTCTCGCTGATGCTACCTTCATTTCTGTCTATCTTATATACCTTATCATTAGGATAAGGGAAAGAGAAAAACACATCTTCCCCAGACTCATAAAAAGAATAAGACTGAGTAGTTCCTACTTTCAAGGAAGAAATAGAAATATAGCCTTTTACGCTTTCCACTATACGGTTTTGCTTGAAAGAATAAACAGTTATTTGATCATTCGTTTTGGACGAACGAGGAGAATAAAAGGCATACAATCCATCATTCAGACATTTAAAGGTACTGATAGGATACAATTTTCTCGGTATGTCCACTTCACCTATGAAATTGAATTTATCATCATACTTTCTGATTTTATATGCCGATACATCTAAAATCTCTATATGCCCGTCCTTCGATATCTCAAAATCAACTATACAATAATATTCCCCCGGACCATGCCCCTGCTTGCTTTTACTACTCCGCAAGAAAGTTCCGTCCTCATCAAAAATAAATATACAAGCCGCTTTTTTATCCAGTATATAGTATTTTCCTTCATAAAAAATCATTTTATCGCATCTGCTAAACAACGATGCAGTTGAACTTTCCAAAGGAATTACATCTACAGAAGAAAATAACGTCTCCATATCCAACCGTTTTGAATCATCCGGATTGATAGTCATGCAAACAGCATCCGCATCAACGATACAACCATGCCTATTTGCACATCCGCACAACACTCCAAAAAGGAATAAATAACAATATATATATTTATACATTTGATATATCCATTTCAAATTACCACAAACGAGTTCAAAATAGCAAATACAAGTTTTTGTACTTCAGATGATTTATCATAATAATCCTTTCGCAAATCCAGCTTGACGCAATGTACTCTTTTCCCGTCCTTTTCCAACAGATAAAAAACCTTGTACTCCATGGTACTTCCATCCATTTCTTTACTCTTCTTAATCCCCGTACAATACAGGGTGTCAGAAGACGGATAAGAGTTCTCTACCCGAACCGAAGGAGGAATCGTCAGTTTACGGGCTTCATCTAAAGAGACCACCGAACCATCGGCCTTTTCATACGTCTGAATATCAATGCCGATACAAGTCGGAATGTCATTCTTATCCTTTATGGGCGTGTGCCATGCAAAATAATAAATAAGATATGGTTTCACCCTACGCATTCCCGGTTCAACCCCATTGCCCGGCATACCGGGTTGCGGACACCATTCGGCAGGCAGCATCAGCGAATAGAATTTATTCTCTATCACTCTCCATCCGCCACCCTTTGCTTCCACAGACATTGGGAGCAAAAGCAATAACAATAAGAAACACTTCTCAATCCTACACATAATCAATTAAATTGAAGGTAAATCATACACATACAACTCGTTGTCAACCTGGCTGTCGACAGCATATATCTTATCAGCCTGTTCATCAACAGCTATCATCGACACTTTCCTGTCGAGCCGGAAACAAGCGACCGGTTTTCCTTCCCAATTCCAAACCTGCAACTCGCAACTTTCGATACCGGTATTGACATTCGTACATAGTACATAAATATAATCCTTTACGACACAAGGAGCACCGGTATAATACGCAGGCTGTTCCTGCACCGGCTTCCGAAAGTCAACCACACAAGGTTCGATTCGTACATCAATATCGTGCAAAATATTCATTTTTTCATCGTAAATCCTTAAGCGCTTGAAGCGGGAATAAAATACAATTACCCTTTTCCCGTCCGCACGGACAGCGCAAGTTTTCAAATAAGGGACAAACAAAGGAGGGTGATTGATTACCTCTTCCCGGTTCACCCATGACGGATACGTTCCTATCTCGGTCAATTCACCAGTCTTCCCATCCAACAAACAAAATTCCGAATCTCCTTCCAAGCGTCCCAATGTCAGATACATACTATCCGCCAAACTATAGAACCCGTTGTTGGCTACACCCTGTTTAAAAATACTCTTTACATCATGAACAGACAATCCCGTACCGTCAAAGCCTACCGTTTTGAGCAGATTGCTACCGACTTCAAATACTGTAAAACGGTTTCCACCAATCTTATGGAAACTTCTTGTATCCAACATAATAAATTCATCAGGTCCCTGTCCTCGCCTACCTGCATCGCCGATATAGCTGCCATCTTCTCTTCTAAAAAATGCGAACAAGTTTTCCTCTTTCTCTTTATAGACATATAAATAATCATCCAAGACCCCTATATATCGCGGCAACAAGATAGGAACCGGTATAGATACTACTTTAGCCTGCAAACTTCCCGTCATAGGAAAGGCAGACACCCGCTCCACCTCTATCGAACGCTGGGTACACGATAGACAAATACACATTATAGATAGTATAAAAATATTCTTCATGGCATATGCTCACTATTCTTCATTCTTCATTCTTCATTTATCCACCTCCAACTTCTCCAGTTCCTCCCTCATTTCCCGTATCGCCGTCGAGTTCACTTTCGGCTTTTTCGTCAGCACAATC